>Ga0315284_10003533_pt1 | contig 22248 bp, 17 predicted proteins | sample YL17G09_16_MG_FD_203696 | JGI IMG/M metagenome (GOLD analysis project Ga0315284, IMG submission 203696) | Sediment microbial communities from Yellowstone Lake, YNP, Wyoming, USA - YL17G09_16 | ecosystem: Environmental > Aquatic > Freshwater > Lake > Sediment | place: USA: Wyoming | collected... | reverse complement strand
AACACATCGTCGGCCATCAGATGCTGACGAAATAAAATACGACTCTCCCCTCGGGCTTCAGTCGCTGGCTGATCGATTGAGTCCCAAAAGACCCAGACCTCATCAGAATTCGGCCACCTGTTTTGAAAAAAATCCATAGTAATGATCCCGCCGAGAGCATCCTGAATGTTCTTCCGGCCAACAACACTAAAAATACACACGACGATTCTTAGGTCGGCGGCGGCGACTCATAACACTGTTCCTAGCAGGAATTGTGTTACTGAAGGCACGCGACTTGCACCAGAGTCTTTTTTACCCGTCCTCCAGTCTTGCTCCAAATTGTTCGATGCGAGCCTCTGAATCTCGCAAGATTCGATGAATTCAAGGCGGATGAATGGCGAGGTCTTGTGTATCTGAAAGCAAAGGAACTTGTTGTGCTACTGAAATGCTGGCCCGTATTTGCCGTTTCTGTGACTGTTTGTCTCTGGCCGATGTTTGCGATGGCCCAGGAATCCGACCTGACATCAGTTCCCGAGATAGCCGTCCCTCTCAATGGCGCCGATATTGCGTGGATGCTCACATCATCCGCACTTGTGCTGATGATGACAGCACCAGGTCTTGCGATGTTTTACGGAGGATTGGTTCGGAAAAAAAATATTTTGGGTGTGATGATGCAGTGTGTGTTCCTCATGGGGATCATGTCACTTGTTTGGAGTTTGTGGGGCTACAGCCTTGTCTTCAGCGGAGATCTTGGGGGGCTGGGATTGATTGGTGACCTTGGTTTTGCCGGTCTCCACGGCGTGATACCGACTTGGGAAAACGGACAGCAGGTTGTTCCGCAGTTTCTGACGATTCCCCGATCCGTACACATGATTTTCAATATGATGTTCTTTATCATCACACCCGCTTTGATTTGCGGAGCGTTTGCTGAACGGATGAAATTTGGTTCGATGGTCTTATTTTCCGTTTTGTGGGGAACCTTTGTTTATTGTCCCGTCGCGCACTGGGTCTGGTCTGACTACGGTTGGTGTTCGGAATTCAACAAGTCGGCGGCGTTCCAGGCGTTCGATTTTGCCGGTGGCACGGTGGTCCATGTGACGAGCGGTTTTTCGGCCCTCGTCTGTGCCGTCTTGCTGGGCAAAAGATTGGGGTTCGGTCATGAACCGATGCCACCTCACAATCTGACGTACACCTGCATCGGTGCCGCTTTGCTTTGGGTCGGTTGGTTTGGCTTCAATGCCGGAAGTGCCGGTGCTGCCAGTGCCGTGGCGGCGAATGCTTTCGTTGCGACGCACCTCGCAGCCGCAGCGGGGACGGTGGCGTGGGCAGTAATTGAGTGGATCATTCGCGGGAAGCCGAGTATTTTGGGTGCGTGTTCCGGTGCCGTTGCCGGGTTGGTCTGCATTACCCCTGCCAGCGGTTCTTGCACGCCGATTGCCGGAATCATTCTCGGACTGTCTGCGGGTATTGTTTGCTATTATTTCTGCACAAAATTCAAAAACCGGTATGGGTATGACGACACCCTTGATGCCTTTGGTATTCATGGTGTTGGGGGTGTCTTAGGAGCGTTGTTGACGGGGGTCTTCGCGTCCAAGTCGATCACAGGCGATGCCTCCAAATGCGGCTTACTGGAGGGAAACCCTGAACAAGTGATGGAACAGGCTGTTGCCATTGCCGCCTCAATCACACTAGCCGTCTTCGGTACGTTCATCATCCTAAAATTGGTTGACTCGGTGCTGGGTCTTCGCGTGAATCAAGCGGGTGAACTGCAGGGGTTGGACATCGATCAACATGGGGAAGAAGGTTACATCTTTTATTGAACTCCAATTACGACAGGGCGGCTCGTGAAAAAAATCGAAGCGGTGATTCGGCATTTCAAACTGGAAGAAGTGAAGGACGCGCTCATGGAGGCTGGCGTTCAGGGAATGACCGTCACAGAAGTGCGCGGATTTGGACGCCAGAAGGGTCAAAAGGAACAATATCGTGGTGCTGAATACACCGTCGACTTTCTTCCAAAAGCCAAAATGGAAGTCGTTGTGGCCGACGACCAAGTCAAGTCTGTCGTAGAAACGATTGTCCGCAGCGCTCGTACGGGTCAAATCGGTGACGGCAAAATCTTTGTGACAGATCTAGATGAAATCGTTCGGATTCGCACAGGAGAAAGTGGCCCAGAGGCTATCTGAATTGGGATCAACTCTTGATAGACTCGCCCCCATTGGTGCGAGTCTCTGACCCTCAAAACTAAGGATCCGAATCGTGAAGAAAGTGGAAGCCGTCATTCGACACTACAAATTGGAAGAAGTGAAGAATGCACTGACGCAGGCAGGGATTCACGGTATGACTGTCACCGAAGTACGCGGATTCGGCCGACAGCGTGGACATAAGGAGACCTACCGTGGTGCCGAGTACACCGTGGACTTTCTTCCCAAGGTCAAGCTAGAAGTTGTTGTGGCGGACAACGAAGTCACCAATGCGATCCAAACGATCACCACTGTGGCTCGCACGGGACAAATTGGTGACGGAAAAATATTCATTTCGAGCCTCGCCGATGTGATCCGAATTCGGACCGGCGAAACGGGTCCCGAAGCGATCTGAACGGCCAAGACTATTCAAACAAATTTCAAACAAGGCGGGGAATGGGGACCGGCCGAGGAGGGGGCTGTGGTCCACGACTTTTCGGTAGTCGTTCCGCTGTGGGATTTGGCGACACGGAACGTCCGGATTGCCGGTTACAAGAGCCGCATTGCGCAAATACTGGATCAAGTCCGCAAACGATTCCGTTTGGGTGCTACGGGTGCCCAGACCGCCGGCCTGCAATCGGAGCTGATCGATCAATTCGTAGTGTTGGTCTTGCTTGAAGCGTTACAGACGCTGGATGATTCGTCGAGACATGCCATCGAAACGCAGTCGCAGTTGATTGCGATTGGAGGGACTGGGCGAGCTGAAATGTGCCCCCACTCTGATCTCGACCTGCTGTTTCTCTCGACACCTGCAATTGCCGAAACGTATCAGTTCTTCGCCGCACAGGTGCAACGCGATCTGTGGGATTCCGGGTTAAAATTGGGTGCCAGCGTGAGAACCGTGGCCGAGGGGTTGCAATGGTCCAAACACGAACCACAATTTGCCACGTCGCTCGTCGATGCACGCCCCTTATGGGGCAGTGCCACATTGGGTGAGAAATTGCTGTCTCGGTATCGGCAATTTGTTCGATCCAATTCTCACCAGTTCATTGCCAATACCGTCGCCGCTCGTGAAAAAGAACGAGCCGATCAATCGACGACGACACAACAGCTCGAGCCAGACGTCAAACGCTCACTCGGAGGACTCCGCGACATTCACCTCATTCGCTGGATTGGATTTGCAGCCCATTCCGCAAGCAACTTCGACTCCCTGCGGATGAAGGGAGTCTTGAGCAAGGAAGAGGCTCGGCGACTGGTCCATGCACACGAGTTTCTGACGACGCTGCGGATTGATCTGCATCTCGCGGCGGGCAGGGAGCAGGATGTTCTTTCTCGAGAGGAGCAGCTTCGGATCGCAGGTCAGCGTGGCATCACAGCGACGGGTGGTCAGGCACCTGTCGAACGATTCATGCAGCAATATTTTGAACACAGTACATCCGTTGCTGCCATTGCAAAACGGTTGGTAGCCACGACCAGAAAGATCACCTGGAGCGAACGGCTGTTTCACGGACTAACGGCTTACCGGATCGACGATATCTACTACGTCGGTTTTGAATTTTTGGACATCTCGCGCAGGCATCGCCAGGCCGCATGCCGTTCCATCGAAGGTGTGCTGAATTTGTTCTTGGCAGCCGCTCGCTGCCGCGTGCGCGTCGCTCCCCATCTGGTAGAATTCATCAAATCCCAGCATTTGAGTCCTCCAGCACATCTGTCCGCGGACGCAGCCCGGACCTTTTTGGCGTTATTGAAAACTCACGGGATGCTGGGAGCGGCGCTGCGAGATCTTCATGACACCGGAGTTCTCGAAGCCGTTTTGCCCTGTTGGAAACATATTCGCTGCCTTCTGCAGTTCAATCAATATCACCATTTCACCGTCGATGAACACACTCTTCGCGCGATTGAATCAGCCGAAAACTTCGAATCCGATCCAGGGCCTGTGGGCAAGGCCTATCGCGACATGCACCATAAGGAGCTCCTGCATCTGGCATTGCTGCTGCATGATGCTGGCAAGGGCTTCGAAGAAGACCACAGCGAGGTTGGCCGTCGATTGGCGGCTGACAGTGCCGATCGACTTGGTTTACCCGAACATCAACGCGAGTTGGTCATGATGCTCGTGCATCGCCACCTGCAGATGGCTGACCTAGCTCTCCGCCGCGACATTGGAGACGCGACGCTGCTGCTCAAATTCAGCCACGATGTGGGCAGCCCTGATGCTCTGCGGATGCTGTTTGTCTTGACGGCGGCAGACATTTCGGCGGTCGGACCCGGCACGTGGAATCAGTGGAAAGCAGACCTGACAGTGACCCTCTACGATCGCACGATGCTATGGCTTAGCGGAAAAAGCCATCTTTTTGACGAAGCAACACGTCTGAAACAAATCGAGCACTTAGTGATCGATTTGTTTCAGACGCAAACGAGAACGAACGCAGGAGCACGATTCCAGGCATTCGACATCAATTCACTTCAGGAGCGACTGCAACAATGTCCCGCGCATTACCTGCTTGAAACGCCTCCCGAGCGAATTGTCGAAGACTTCGTCATTGCCAACGCACGAACATTCCATGAAATTCACGTCACAGCCGCATACGATAAGGAGACAGAAACGGTCGAGTATCGGGTGATTTTGGACGAAAACATCGCATCCGGATGCTTTCACAAACTCGCGGGTGTTCTTGCGGCCAAACGACTGGAAATTCTGTCGGCGATGATTTGCACAACGCAAGGCGGGCTTATTATCGACGTTTTTCGAGTACGAGATTCGGATCACTCTCACGAGATCCCCTCATTCCGAATCGACGAAATTGCGGCGGCGATTCGACGAGTGTTACGGGGAGAGACCGAGGTCGAAACACTTCTGAGGTCACGTGGAAGATTTGCCGTCAGAGCCACGGTGGGACCTCATTCAGATCTTCCACTCCGAGTTGTTGTCGACAACGATTCGTCTGACCGTTGCACGATCATCGACGTTTTCGCACATGATCGTCCAGGCCTGCTGTATGCCATTGGCAAGGTCCTGTTTGAGCTTGATCTCAGCGTCCTGCAAGCAAAAATCACCACCCATTTCGACCAAGTTCTCGATGTGTTTTTTGTGACCGATGGGGCCGGTTGCAAAATCCATGATGGAGCACGCCTGACGGCCATCCGGGAATGTCTGTCACAGCAGATCAATACCTTTGAAAATGACGCACGCTCTGACTCTTGAATACGAGACGCCGTCGGAATGTCCTTCAACATCACGGGTTCTAGTCCACGACTCGGCCGCCAGCCATGGCTTGACTCAAGGACCTCCATCTGAGGAGGTTCTTCTCTGCCAACCTTTTAGGCAGTGAAGAACGTTCTGCGGACAATGCGTCGCTGACCTTCTCGTTCAAAGTCTACCGACAAGACTTCGGCCCTATTTTTTCGCATTCCCTCTGCCGACGGTCGCTGACGAGTTTGGAGCGGCATTAGATTTTACCTTAGGGGGTAACGCCCCCTAAGCCCTCGTCCACATCGTGAAATACGGTGGACGTCTGATTCCTGCCAATGAGACCTCTGTTGCGACTCCACAACGACTGTCCTCTCCCGCAAGATCTGTTTCACAGGTGGCGATTGACCAACAGTCGTCTGTGAAACACCTGTTGCAAATCGCCTCGTCGATCGGCTGCAGACGTTTTATCGATTCGGGAATGTGGATCCCCCGTTTTCAATTTTCGAACAATCGCGAGGTTAAAAAGCGGATTCCCAATGGTTGCCAAGCCCTTTCATCAATTCAGGGGCTTTTGCTCGTGACGGATCACGCAAGCAGTTGCCCTCTATTGCCCTCATGAAAGTGACGTTGAAGCCGTTCCTCAGTAGAATACAGCTGTCGTCCCACGCACGTGAAACAGCCAATCGATCCACACCAAACGTTCTCAGGAAAGCCCGATTCATGGCGGTTAAGATTTCGTATCACGGCAATTCATCGGTACCGGTTGAAATTGAGGGCCTCACCCCCGACTGGGCCTGCGACAAGTCTCTGACCGCCATCGAGCGATTTGAAATTTTCCACGGAAATCAAAAAATTCCACTGGCGGAGATGTTTTCGGTCACCGGTGATGCCGCCGACAAACGATTCGAAATCGAAGGGAATCTTGCCGGCGTTCATTGGATTGGTGCTCATATGGCCACAGGACACATTGTGATTCATGGTCCAGCCGGGCGGCATATTGGTAGTGAAATGCTCGGAGGAGAAATTCGTGTCGAGGGGGATGCGGGTGGGTGGTTAGGTGCGGAGATGAAGGGTGGGCGGATCCACGTCGCAGGGAACGCTGGACATCTTGTGGGTGGTTCCTATCGCGGGTCGGCAAAAGGCATGACAGGCGGATCGATACTGGTCCAAGGAAGTGCGGGTAACGAAATTGGATGCACGATGCGGAGGGGTCTGATTGCGATTGGCGGCGATGCCGGTGACATGGTCGGATTCAACATGATCGCGGGAACCGTCCTCATTTTCGGACAATGCGGAATACGTCCCGGGGCTGGAATGCGTCGAGGCACCCTCGGCTTGTTCGGACCAAACCCTCCGCAATTACTACCCACGTTCAAGTATTCCTCTACGTTTCAGCCACAGATCGTCAGTGTCCTGCTGCGTCAATTAAACGACTCCGGATTCTCCTTTGACGGCTCATTGCTCGAGGCCCAATTCGATCACTATCACGGGGATCTGGTCGCACTCGGTCGCGGTGAGATCTTGTTTCGTCACCAAACAACATTGTGAACCAGGCCGGAGGAGTGGTTCTCACGTTCCGTTACTTACGACCTGACCCGCGTTCCTCGTGTTTTCGAATGGTGTAGTCTTCAGAACGTCTGTGGGGGGAGGCCCCAATCGTGATTGGCGATCGCCGTGAGGGTCAATCCCGAAATCCTCCGAATGCCATAGGGAAATCTCGTCATGACGCCGCCATCTTTTTTCGGGAATCCTTCTTCTGACTTCCGCTCACGCCGCGATTTTTTACAGCGGGCTGGGAATGGGATGGGGGCCATCGCGCTTGCCGAGCTTTTGTCTCACGAGACGCGACTGTGCACTGCCGCGACGGATGCGGGTACCAATCCCCTGGCGGCTCATCCGGGGCATTTTTCGGGGACCGCTAAATCGGTGATCTGGCTCTTCATGAATGGCGGCCCCTCACAGGTGGACACTTGGGACTACAAGCCGGAACTGATAAAACGAAACGGTCAAGAGTTGAAGGGGTTTGATCAGGCCACCGGATTCTTTGCCGGAGGGAGCGGCCCCTTAATGAAGTCTCCGTTCCAATTCGCCCAACACGGTGAATGCGGAGCTTGGGTCAGCGAGATTTTTCCAAAACTGGCCGACCATGTCGACAAGATAGCCTTCGTCTACTCCTGCTGGACCGACTCGAACAACCACTCCCCGGCACTGTTCCGAATCAATACCGGAAACTCAAGACAGGGGTTTCCATGCACCGGGGCTTGGGTGACCTATGGTCTGGGCAGCGAAAACCAAAACCTTCCGGCGTTTCTGGTGATGTATGACACGTTAGGACGCGGAATCCCCAAAGGTCACAGCCAAAACTGGGGTGCCGGTTTCATGCCTCATCTTTTTCAGGGGACAGCTCTCAAACCACAGGGCGATCCGATCGAGAACTTGAATCGCTCGTCGGAATTGACCGATTCACAGCAGCGCGCACAGCTTGACTTGCTCAGAAAGCTCAATCGTTCGCACCTGAATGAACATCCCGAAGAAACCGATCTTGCCGCGCGAATCGAGTCGTTTGAACTCGCCTATCGAATGCAGTTGTCCGCACCGGAGGCGTTTGATTTGGGCACAGAGAGTCAGGCGACTCAGAAGCTGTATGGCATCGATAATCCTCGGTGCGTTCACTTCGCGAAACAATGCTTAATTGCGCGCCGGATGGTCGAACGCGGGGTGCGATTCGTGCAAATTTATTCCGGCGGGATGGAAAACGAACGGAGCTGGGATGCCCACGCAAATATCTCCCGAAATCATTCCGGATTTGCAGCCGAGACCGACCAACCTATCGCCGGACTGCTGACAGACCTCGCCGCGCGAGGAATGCTCGATGAAACCCTGATCATTTGGGGGGGCGAGTTTGGCCGATTACCGCTGGTGCAAAAAGGGGGAACGGGGCGTGACCACAATCCGCATGCGTTTACAACATTGTTTGCCGGTGGGGGGGTGAAAGGTGGCACTCTCTATGGAGAAACTGACGAACTCGGTCACCGAGCGGTGATTGACCGGGTGAGCGTGAACGATCTGCATGCGACAATTCTCCATCAACTCGGCCTGAAACATGACCAGCTGACTTACCGCTACAACGGTCGCGACTTCCGGCTGACGGATGTCTCAGGACGCGTGGTGAATGAAATCCTAAAATAGATAGGAGCCGATTCCGTCGCCCGCTGCCGGTTGAGTTGATGGTGATCACGCACAGATGATTCGGACGCTCTTCACAAAACGATTGACCAACGCGACTTTACTTTCGACGAAAGAGTTCGATCGAGACCCTCTGGTTCTTCTCACCCACGGTTCATTCCTTAGCCATCGATCTGCTATAAATCGGTGTGAGGATCTTCGATCTGTCCCGGATCTCGTCCTGCGATGAGTCCCTCCGCCAAGGGCCCTGCCATTTCGGGACAGCACTGCCGTGTGATCCCTCAAAAACACGAGCGGTTCCGAGTAATCGGATCCTCTAAACACAGCCGTTTCGATTAATCGTCACGGGGAGAGCAAAATGGAATCGACGTTTTTTCTCCGTAATTTACCTTGGGCCGTTGTGGGCTGCGCCACGTTACTGATTGCCCTGGGATTGTCGGGAATCGCACGTGCGGACGAATTGAACGAGGGCCGGAATCTGTTTTCGAAGCAAATTTTCTGGCTCATTGTGTCTTTGCCGGTTTTGGTCGCCACGGTCTCCATCCCCTACCGGTTTTGGAGACCCATCGGCTATTGGTTACTTGGGGGAACAATGCCTCTGCTGTTGGTGGTCCTCTTTCTCGAAAAGCATAATGGAGCCCGATGCTGGATTTCTCTCGGTATCTTCGACCTGCAGCCCTCCGAACTTGTCAAACTGACTTTCATTCTGGCGTTGGCGCAATACCTGATGTACAGCGAGAATCATCGCTATCTCTCCGGGTTGACGGTTCCCTTTTTGATCACCTTGGCACCCGTCGGACTGATCTTGATGGAACCCGATCTTGGGTCTGCCATGTTGTTCGTACCCGTTCTGTTCGCCATGTTGTTCGCTGCCGGAGCACGTTTTCGCCATCTGCTCTGTGTCTCCGTCTTGGGCATCGTGCTAAGTCCATTTTTTTGGGTGAAAATGACGGTCGAACAAAAGTCGCGTGTGACCGCACTGTTCACTCAAGTCGATGGTGGACCGAATCCCGGTGGTGACCGCTGGCATCAACATCAGTCAAAGTTTGTAATGTCTCTAGGAGGCCTTTGGGGAAGTGAATTGAGCGGAATGGCGTTTGAAGACCCCGATGCCTATCGATTGTATGCGGCTCAAACGGATTTCGTCTTTTGCATGATCGGAGAACGTTGGGGACTCGTCGGCGGCCTTGTGACACTGGCAACATATCTAGCCCTGTTTGCCAAGGGTCTCTTGATCGCTGGAGCAACCCGCGAACCTTTTGGTCGATTACTGGCCGTTGGCGTCGTGACGCTCCTCGCAACACAAACCATCATCAATACGGGAATGACGGTCGGTTTGCTTCCAGTAGTCGGCATTACCTTGCCACTGATGAGCTACGGCGGCTCCAGTCTGCTCACGACGGTAATGGCCCTCGGTCTGCTGATGAATGTGGGAATGCGACCCGGTTACGAGATGTCTTCTGACCCCTTTCAGTTCCGCTAAATACCCAGATCAGAGGGCCGATCTCTGAATCCACGTCAGCGATTTTTTGGCCCCTGTTGCATTCGCCCGGCCAGTCATTCAATCACAACGGCAGGATTTTGATGTCTGGTCACGCTCCCTCACGTCGTTGCACGTTTCGATTCCAATCGGCTACTAGACTTTCTCCCGAAACTTTTCGTTGGTTTCGCCATCGAGGGAATGGACCTCACCGCCAGTCGGAGCATGAATCGGCCGGGCTAACCGGCGACGGTGAATTGCTCCGTTCCTGTTGTCACGCGTTTCAAGGCGGCTTCATCGACAGAAATTCCCAATCCGGGTCCGGTCAGAGCGGGCGCATAGCCGCCCCATCCGAACGTGACATCCTCCTCGGTCAGACGTTCACGGACGAGGAATCGATCATAACTCCCCTCCAGATAACGAATGTTCGCAATCGAAGCGGCAAACTGGCGACCTGCGGCGGACAAAATTCCCGTTTCTCCAACTTGGCAACCGAGTTGGTATCCCAATCCCGCGTGCTGAGCCATGGCCGACAATTTCAGGGAATTCACCAAGCCGCCACACTTTGACAATCGGATATTAAATAAATCGCAGGTCCTGTGATCGATGGCACGTTGCGCATCAATCTGGCTGCAAAGGGACTCATCGAGCATGAGTGGCACACCGATCTGCCCCCGGAACGCGGCCAGCCCATGGATTTCTTCATGGGGAACAGGTTGCTCCACGCACGTAATTCCGAACGGCAGCAGCGGTTTTATCTTTGAGTTCAGCGTTTGGCACGACCACGCTTCGTTGGCATCGATCCTCAAGTCGAAATTCGCTCCGACGATTTGTCGCAGCCGGCGCAGCTGGGCCATGTCATTGACGCCTTCGACGCCCGTCTTGACCTTCGCCTGATGAAATCGGAACAGACGCAGTTTGATAGCACGCATGATTTGGCTGTACGGACTCATCGCCGTGAAGGCCGCTCCGTACCGCACACGTGGCGAGGACTTTCGAATCGGAAGCGTCTCCGGAATGAGTGCCACGACCGTTGAGAGTGGCACCTCATGAACGCGGCAGGCTGCGTCCAAAAGACTCAGCTCAATCGCACAGCGTACGGAGTTTCCATAGCATTCGCGTCCATCTTCTCGATGGGATGGCAACCGGAACTGCTGAACTCGGGCGAGACTTTCGCCGAGCCCATGAATGGAACCCGCGAACTGACCCGCAAAATCAGTATGGCGAAGAAGATCCCATGCCGTGTCGATCGTTTCGCCCGTGACGTACTCGCGTGGGAGTCCCTCACCCCAACCCGTGATTCCATCCGTCATCCGACAACGGACAACAATCGATTCCGTCTCGATTCGAGAGTGTGACGCGTGTCGAATCGGCTTGAGAAGCTCAATCCGAATTCGATACGCCGTGAAATCGGCGACTTGCATTCCGCTCATCTCCTCCACCTTCCATATCCAGATCACAACGTCTTGGTTGGATCAGACGCAATTGCGCAATTCAAAAATGTTGTCCCGTCCAATTTCAGATTATCGGGCTGAAATTCACGGCAGCGGACAATAACGCTGAAGAGCTATCCTGAAACCTGTCGAAGATTGCTTGAGTCTGGTTGATTGCCCGACGGGGTGCAGAGTACCAGATTTGCGGTCTTGATGGATCGACCGCCACCGCCAAAAGCGGTGATAAAAACAAGGTCACGACTGAGGAGCAGTCATGCTGCGACAATTGCGTTTCGCTGGCGGATATTTCATTCGTCGCAAGCTTCGGCAAAAAGTGCTTTCGTTCCTCGCATCAGCCCAAAACTGTCAAAGAGTCCAAGCCGCAACTCTTCAGCGGATTCTGCATCTCAACGCCGAGAGTGATTATAGCCGGCAACTCGGCTTGACCACATCTTTAAGCGTAGACGAATTTCGACGGCGAGCGAAGATCTCCGATTTTGAAACCATTCGATCGCAAATCGAGCGGCTCAAGGCTGGAAACAGGTTAAGTTTGCTGGGCGCCAAAAACGCGTTGATGATGTTCGCATTGAGCAGCGGAACGACGGCGGAATCGAAGTTCATTCCGATCACTTCGGAATTTGTGAAGGACTATCGTCGCGGCTGGAATCTGTGGGGAATCAGCGCCTTTGATGCTCATCCTTCACTGCATACCAGCGATATCGTTCAGCTGAGCAGTGACTACGAATTGTTTCAAACGGAAGGGGGGATTCCCTGTGGAAACATTAGCGGTCTGGTCAGCAAAATGCAGAGCGCTGTGGTACGTTTGATGTACACGGTTCCCTATGCGGTCTCCAAGATCAAGGACTCGCAGTCCAAGTTGTATACCGCGCTGCGTTTGTCGGTTGAGAATCCTCACGTCGGTTTGGTAATGACTGCCAACCCGAGTACGCTCGTCCAGATTGCCAAACTAGCCGACCAAGAAAAGCAGGAGCTGATTCGTGACATCGCCGACGGAACGCTGTCATCGAAGATGACCGTCGACGAGGCCTCTCGCATCGCCCTGAATCGTCGTATTCGTCGGCCCAATCGAGCCAGAGCTCGGGAGCTCGATCGAATCGTTGCTGAATCAGGTCACTTGTATCCGCGAGATTTCTGGCCGCGACTGAACCTCGCTGCGGTGTGGACGGGCGGAAGCGCCTCGGCATACCTTGACACCATGCGTCGATTCTATGGAGATGTCGCTATCCGCGATCACGGATTGTCTGCCAGTGAAGGACGGATGACAATTCCGTTTGCCGACGGAAGTTCCCTCGGTCTGTTGGACATTGAATCACACTTTTTTGAATTCATTCCCGAAGCGGAATACGACTCACCACAGCGTACCGTGCTTCAAGCCCATGAATTGGAAGACGGTGGCAGCTATTACATTCTGCTGACGACGGTTTCGGGGCTGTATCGTTACGACATTCGTGATGTCGTCAAATGTCGAGGGTTCCAAGGGACGACGCCGCTGCTGGAATTTCTCCATAAAGGAGCCAGTATTTCAAACATCACCGGCGAAAAGTTGACGGAATCGCAGGCCGTGTCCGCGGTCACACACGGTGTACGGCACTCCGGAATCGAGTTGGATTTTTACACTCTGTCCCCCGTTTGGGGTGACCCACCACGCTACCGTTTGCACGTCGAGGAAACTTCGATCCCTCATCCCAAACTACTGATTCCGGTGGTGACGAGGATCGATGAACAACTGCAACAGATAAATTCCGAGTACCAAGACAAACGCCAATCGGGTCGATTGGCACCACTCGAATTCCATCTTCTTCCGAGCGGGACATGGCATCGATTTGTCAGCCACCGTCAATCGCGTCGGGGGAGCAGCCTAGAACAGTACAAGCACCCTTGTCTGGTACCGTCACTGGAGTTTAGTGACCTGTTGTGTCGAGACTTCGCCAATCGAGATGCCGACAAGAATGCCGCGTGACGGCGGCTGCTGCAATTCTCTAAAAAGGGTGTTGCGCAATCGGTGGGCGTGCATCCAGAATCGGCTCGGCGACGAACGACACCGGAAGTCATGCCGGTAATTTTGGAAAGTGACTCGTTCTTTGTAGCCGATACCGGAAGCGTGAGCGTTGAGAACAAGCAGAGAGCCGCAAATTTCCGCTGGCCTCCAACGCAAACCCATTCGGCAGAGTCTCTCGTGCCGAATGGCAAATCCGATTGCAGATCGTCCCCAGACCCGCTCGACAAAGTCGAGCGGATTGCAAAATCTCATTCGTCTCGGTAATAGTCGCCTGTCATCCACCGAACGAGCAAGTCGAGTTCGTCATCTGGCAAGCGGCCAACGTCAAATTCTGGCATGATGTTGTTTTCACCGTAGAAGTCGGCATGGCCTGGTTTTCGCAGGAAAGACTTCAACCAGTCGCGGCCAGCGTATCCGGTCAACGTCGGACCAGAAGCATTGCCGAGCAACTCGGTCTCACCTAGCGGTTTGATGGTGTGGCAGTCGGTGCAACTCGCTGACAATGTTCCAGACTTTAACGCTCCCCCTGTAAATATCTCTCTTCCCAGAGCCACGCGGTTGACGTCGATTCCCCCCAAATCTGTGCGACCTCCCTGGAGCACGAGGAACTCAACCAGCGCATCCAGACTCTCTTTATTCGCAGCATCCAAGAGCGTGGCTTTGTTCTCCCGACACCAATCGGCCATCTCTCCGTCAAGAAACCGCTGTCCTTTCTCCCCTGCGTTCTTCAATGGCGCGAACGTACTGTCATAGTCGGTCAGGACTTGCCGGACCCATTCTCGCGTGCCAAAGTGATGCAGATCCGCCGCTGTCGCAGGTTCTTGTTGCATCAGCAATTGGCCGTTCTTGTCGGTCATCTGTTTTCCGTTTGCATCCAGTATTGGATCGAGGATCAACTGTCCTTTTCCATCGTGACCGTCAATACGGTGACAACCTGAACACTGGCGTGAAAACAATCGCGGCCCCCGCGAGAACGGGTCAAGAACGAGAAGTTCGCGAGCTCCGTTCTGTGGAATTCCTTCTCGCTCAGCAAGTTCCACAACGCGATGAGCATCTCGTTCCGCAAACTTCAATTTGGCCTGAAACGAGGCATCGTTCCGGTCATGATCGACGGCCAACCACGTCAGCATGCCAATCCCCCCGAGCAAGGCGACGATGATCAGTCGATTCAACTGATGGCCAATATTCGAATAACCGATGAAGGGCATCAGAGCGATCAGCGTCATCACGGCACCGGGAATGAAGATCGCACCGAAGGCCACACCTTGTTCGGCCACCTGCGGAATCTCGATGAATTTGAACAGGAACAGGAAGTACCATTCCGGCCGAGCGGGAAAGTCTTCGCCGGGGTCGGCGGGAGCGGTCAGCTCCGCACCTCCACGCGCCACGGTGAACCAAACCACGATTGCCAAGAGACCGAGACAACCGATCGCGTCATACAAAACCTGCTGCGGCCAGAATTTTCCAACTGGCTTTCCTTCGGCCGATTTCGGAACGGTGATTCCGTGTCGTCGGAAGACGTAAATGTGTAACGCCAGAAATCCAACGAGTAAAGCCGGCAACAATCCTGCATGGAGTGCGAAGAACCTCGTCAGCGTGTGATGCCCATAGCCCGATCCCCCCTGAGCAATCTGCTGCACCTGTTGGCCAATGAACGGCATAGAACCGGCGATATTCGTGGCAACCTTGGTCGCGTAGTAACCCTTCTGGTCCCAAGGCAAAAGGTAGCCTGTCAGTGACAGGGCAATTACGATCTGCATCAAAACCAGGCCCAGCCAAAAATTGACTTCACGCGGTGCCCGATAAGCTCCATCCCACACCACCTGCAAGAAATGCAGCCCAAGGACAACCATCATTGCCTGCGCCGCGAAGTGATGAATTCCACGCAACAACCATCCGTAAAACATCTCGTTCTGGATGTAGTACACGCTTTCCCAAGCGGTCTGAGTACTCGGTGAATAACTGCACCACAGAAAGAACCCGGTGATCGCCTGCACCACAAAACAGAATGTCAACATACTGCCTGTGATGTATCGCCAACGCGCTCCGCCAGGAATGGGCTCGTCCAGTGCCTGGTGTACCAACGTCCGATAGCCGGTCCGAGCCTCGAACCAGTTGAGTAAGGCCTTCATGACGAATATTTCCGTGGGGAGCTGAAACGGTAGATCATGCACTTTTAAGAAACGATCGTGGACGGGATTCCACGCGTTGTTCGCCAAGACAAACAGTCCACCGATTTGCCATTCGCCATTGAGCCACCAGAGTTTATCGGCCTTCGGACTTCCTGATTTTTTAACTAGCGGCTCATCCGATGGCCTGCTTTTGCGGATCTCCTGTCCTGAAATTTTGATACTTTACGTAGACCTTGTCACCCCGAATTTCGACCGTCAACTCGTCCAGATTGCGTGGCGGAGTCTTATTCCGCCGCGCACCATCGAGATTGAAGGAGCTTTGGTGACAAGGACAGAAGAAACGCTGCGTCGGCTCATGATAATCCACCTTGCAACCCAAATGGGGGCAGGTATCGTTGAAGGCGATCACCTGATCATTTATCTTTCTCAGGTAAATGCTCCCAATGACTCGACTGCGATACAGAGTCCATGCATCTCGGCTGTCGGTTCGCAACGTAAATCGCTCCGGGGTACCATCCGAGGGTAGATCCGAGACGTTCGCGGCTTTCAGGAAACCATCCGAAGCGGTTACCGAATTCCCACGTCTCAGAATCGGATCGAGAAAGCACAACAGACCACAGACAACCGGAACGAAACTCGCCACGCCACCGATGACAATCGCCGCAGCCGCACACATAAATGTGCGGCGCGGAGTGGGTTCCATCAGGTTCGTCGACGAGACGGGTAATTTGCTATCCATGGGGGGGGGCTCAGAAATTGCGAACAACCCAAACTCAAAAGGCGTTGGATGATCCGTAGTGAAATGGGGGTGATTCAAACGATTGGTAGGGAGGATCACCAGCAGGTTATGGGCGGCACATTGGACATCACAACCGAATCACCCTCGTCACGTCAAGAGTCGGTGAGGGTATTCGCAACGGATCTCGCTCCCTCGACAGCCACCGTCATGGCTTGGAGAACCTTCACAAGGGAGTCCGAATAGGGACCGGACAAGGTTGCGCCGGCAGCCAATCGATGGCCACCACCACCAAACTGCTCAGCAACGTGCGCAACGTCAACACTGCTGATCCGACTACGAAAACTGACTTTCACTTGGCGATTCTGCGTTTCAATAGCAATGAATGCCGCTTTGGTTCCGGAAATTTTCAGACACTCATTGACCAGATCTTCCGTATCCGAGGAAACGGCCCCAAATTCCTGAAAGTCCGACAAAGGGATCATAGTGTAAGCTAGCTCGCCCGCACAGCAAACGACCATTCGACTGAACGCCCGCCCCGCGAGCTGCATTTTCGCCAACGAGGCTTGTTCATAGAGTGAACGAAAGACGTTAGAAGGTGAAGCACCGACATCCATCAGTTCGCCGATGATTCTCATCGTTCGACTCGTGACTGCTGGAAATCGAAACCATCCCGTGTCTGTCGCGATCGCGGCGAACAGAGCCGTGGCCGCATCGGGGGGTAGTGTCACCCCCAGAAACTGTGACAGTTCAAAAATCAGTGATCCCGTTGCGGGGCTGTCCGTGTCCTTAAACTCGTGAGCACCAAGATCGTCGGAGCTGACATGGTGGTCAATCACGACTCGGCAAGCGACTGACTGGCGCATCGCCTTTCCGACATCCGACAATTGGGTCCAAGAACTGGTATCGACAATAAAATGAACGTCTGCGGAAACAACGTCAGCGATGCTGGCACCAGTCCCCAATTGCTTCACTTCATGACTCGGGTCGAGAAATTGCAGGTTGGGAGGCGTGGGCGACGTATTGATAATCTGCACCGTCTTGCCGAGCATTTGTAAGACTCGCGCCAAACCAATTTCCGAGCCGATTGCATCCGCATCGGGGCGAACATGGCTCGAAATGACGAATCGCTGATTCTGCGCCAGAATTGGTCGCAGTGGTTCCCATCGGATTGTCATTCTGACCTCGTGAATAACAGCCAACAAATTTGTAAGGCGAGGGATCAAGGATCGGGTTCGTTCTCAACGTCCGATTCTATTGCCGTCAAGAGTAGGGACAGATGATGCTCGGTGAATCACGACTTTTTCATAGCGCCTTGCTGCCGAATCAATTCCAGCTTGCTTAGCGGGCGACCGTCAGCACCGAGCGTTAACACGGCTGTTTTTTGCGTCGGCGAAACCGACGGCCGATTCACCTCGACCGGGGTTTTTTGTTCCGACAAAGTCACCGCAGTTGTCGCAATCGCAGATGTCACCGCGTTTGACTCCGCTTTGATGGCTCCCTGCTTTCGAATCAAATCAAGAGGCGATGGCTTCGCCCCGGCGGTGACCGGAACGCTTGTTCCTGACTTGGCGGCTTGCTGAGCACGAATAGCGTCAAGAGGATTCTTGCCGGCTCCAGATGCCGACTTGAGAACCGGAACCGGCTTGGTTGCCGGAGCTTTTGAAGACGGTGGTTGTTCCGCACGCTTCAGTGGTGCATCGACGACGGTTAAATAGGCGGGGTCAATGTCGTACCAGCTAATGTCAACCGGTCCGTCAAATTGGACTATCGCTCTGCAGTTCATGTTCACGGTCTTCACTCTGCCCGTCCAGTTGGCAAAACGCTTCAGTTCGGGGATCGACGGATCGACCAAAACGAACTTGTCGGTCAGAGTTTGCTTGAGCTTTTCGGCAAGATCAATCGACATCGAATTCAATGCTCCACTGATTTTATAGTCCCAACGTCACTTCAATGCGTTGTTCATCAACAAACCCGTATTTTTTGAACAAACAAGGAACACAAGTCATCGCCCGCCAACAAGTCCGCGACGAATCTTAAAAACGTGCCCGGATGTCGTCAGGCAATGCCTTTCGGAACAGCCCACGACAGTGTCTGTCGGATTCTGTGAAAAGAATCCGGCGAAATCAAGCGGACATGCGGTTTCTTGAACGACAATTCCGACCGGAGCGTATCTCCGTGATTTTTTGCTGATTGACGCCAACCACGTTTGGTACGATGGCGGCCGTAGATTTGTTGTCCGGACACTGAGTGGAATGAGAACTGCGAAATCATGAGAAAGTCATTGGCGGTTGCTGTGGTTTGGATCGCCTTTGGCCCTGGCTTTGTGGCGTGTGGCGATACATTCACGGTCCGCGAGGATGATGGTCAGACGGTCACGATTGAAGCTCGGATAGTCGGCGAAGGGCGTGCGGGGATTGCGCTCGAACGATCTGATGGGCGTATTGAAGTTGTCCCACAGGGACAGATCCTCAATCGACATCCGGGGGCGGACCCATCGCCCAAGACCGGCGGCGAAATTCTGCAAGGCCTCGCCGAACGTTTCGGTACAGAAAACTTTCGCAGCTATTGTGAATCGCCTTATGCCATCGGATTAATTCTCTCACAGCCGCTACCGAAACAGTACGAGCGTAGGGCAGACCTGTTTTTAAAAAAAGGGGCGGCATTTATGAAGACTGTTGAAAAGACATTTGGACGATACGCGGACGACTTGAAGATCGGCATCAGCAATCCTCGTTATCCCCTTGTGATTCTGGTCTTTGAAACAGATGACGATTTCATGACCTATGCTGCGAAGGAAACCGGCGGGAGTGGATTATCGTCCGGAAGGATTCTGGGGTTTTACAGTGGACTTTCGAATTACTTGGCCATTCGAATGAGTGAATGCCATACGTTTGAGACCCCGCTGCATGAGGCCATTCACCAACAGGTGTTCAATCGAGGCGTCTTGCAAAGATTGGCCCCCACTCCCGCATGGTTTAATGAGGGAATCGCGACTGGCTTTGAAGGGAACGGCGACAAAATAAACGGTGGACCGTTGCGGATCAGTCCGAGGTATTCCCAAGCGGCAAAAATGGCCCACAACGTCGACTGGGACGACGTTGTGGCCGACGACAAGGCTTTTCGAGGCGATGTTTTGGCGGGAGAAGCATACGCTCATGCTTGGTCGATTCATTGGTTTTTGGTCACGAAATATAGAAGCCAATACGTGACGTATTTGGACGTCCTGCGACAGAAAACCCCGTTTGAAGAAGACGACGCGAAACGTCGGATCGCCGATTTTGAGACCGCATTCGGAAAGTCTGTAGGACAGTTACAGGGAGAGTTCCCGCAGTGGCTTGAATCAGCCGCGAAAAAACAAAAACTTGCTTTGCTTGACACAAAACAACCGGGTGACATTGTGACCCAATCCAACTTAGCGGAAGTCGAAATGAATGCTCAGCGTTCCGGCCTTGGCCCGATGGAATTCAGAGGCCGAATGAAAAACATCTCCCACATCCGGCCGATGTCATTCCACGTCACTGTCGAAACGGATGCGGGAACGTATGCGGAGTGGTTCCAACCGAATGTCCCACCGCTCAAGATCATCCCACTCTCAAGACAATTGGCTCACAAGCGAATGCAGAATGGCCAGGGCGGACCGGCAACGACATTTCAAGTTCGAGTCCGTGCCGTGGTTCCGGACAGTGAGACTGGCCAAAAGTGGCAACGTGGCCTCCTTTCTGTCCCAATCTTCAGCGATTGAGCATTTGAAGTTTCGCACAGGCCCTCAATGAAATGAGGAGACGGATGTACTCCCGAATTTTTTGGCCGAGCCTCCATCGCTGGAAGACGTCCTGTGCAACCGGCGGAATCCCTTTCAACACTGAGAATCCTCCAATCTTCGGATCGACGGCCCGCGGTGGCTTGTCCATGTGTTGATTCCTAAGGCTGAGAAGATTACCGGTTTATCGAGCCGCCTCATTAAAAAATAGGGCCGAGGTCCCGCGGAACGGCTGACGTTAGGAATGTCGAATATGGATTGCGGCTCCGGGGGCGTTTTTCCCTCCCAGGCAACCGTTGGCTCATCGGGACTCCGCCTTGAGGTCTTCCCGGAACGATCGCCTGAATTTGATCGCCCGCCATGGGCCTCGTTGAAGCGCGATGCGGCGGACATCTTTCGTCGCGTTTTCGCAGAGGTTAACGAAAGCGGCCTGATGCCCCCCACCACACCGAATCACCCAGGTTCGCTGAACTCGCTGGCAAGATCTCTTGGACGTTTCACGACGTGGGCTGGCCATCAATCTCCGCAGCACAAACCTCGTCAGTCGAGTCGAATGAATGTCACTCGTTGAAAATAGCACCACATCACGCATCGGTTTTTCGCCCCGCGCACGGTTTCCATTGTGTTTCATCGTATCGATCGTATTTTGTGGAGAGTTCGGCATTCGCAAGGAGTTGTGATTGTCGGTGTCGGCCTTTCCATTCAGCATCTGTTGTCTTAGATTTCGATAGTTGTCTGACGTTCTTGAATGACGAAGACATCCTAGCCTGTGCTTTTCCAACTTAAAAAGGATTGCCCCCTTGGCTGACAAGAAGCCGGACTTCGATGAGTTTCTCGAAAAATTCCGCAAACATCGCGAAGTGATGCTTGAGGAACTGCATAAGGTCATTATTGGCCAAGTCGATGTCATCGAGCAGATACTTGCCGCCATCTTCACGGGTGGCCACTGTCTGCTCGTTGGTGTTCCTGGACTCGCAAAGACTTTGATGGTTTCCACGATCTCACAAATTCTCGACGTGAATTTCAAACGAATTCAATTCACGCCGGATCTCATGCCTTCGGATATTACTGGCACCAACGTGCTCGATGAGAATGACGCCGGACGGCGCGAATTCCGATTTGTCGAAGGTCCTGTTTTTACAAACATTCTCTTGGCCGATGAGATCAATCGAACTCCTCCGAAAACGCAAGCCGCTCTGCTTCAGTCGATGCAAGAGCACGAAGTCACTGTCGGTCAAAAAACGTACCGTCTTCCAGAGCCATTTTTTGTGATCGCCACCCAGAACCCCATCGAGCAGGAGGGAACATATCCCCTCCCCGAGGCTCAACTGGATCGGTTCATGTTCAACGTGAAAGTGGATTATCCGAACCTAGCGGAAGAAGAAAAAATCTTGACGGCAGCGACGACTGGTGAACGAGTCGAAGTCCGAAAAGTTCTCTCCGCCAAGGCCATTCTGTATCTCCAAAAGCAGATCGATCTCGTGGAAGTGGGGCCACTCACGATCAATTACGTTGCCCGGTTGGTGCGAGCCACTCGTCCGAGTGACGAGGCGTCGCCAAAATTCATTCGTGAACTTGTCGATTGGGGCGCGGGTCCGCGTGCAGGAATGTTCCTCATTGCGGGAGGAAAGGCGATGGCCGCCATGGACGGACGGGCGGGCGTCTCACTGCAAGACATTCGCCGCGTCGCGATCCCTGTTCTGCGCCATCGCATCGCCACCAACTTTCAGGCGCAAGCCGAGGGAATGTCGTCGGAGGCGGTGATTGCCCGGCTGCTGGATGAAATTCCAGAACCAAAAATTCCAAAATATGTGTGATGTGCGACGATCGATTGAGCCCCTCGAGACAGCGGCCATACAAGGCCCACACCGACATTTTCCCAGCCACAAGCTCCTGTCTTCTCACGAGCTGAGACGGTCACCCAAACACGTCAGCTGTCAGATTGCTGCGCATGAATTCCATCCGGCGAACGTGCGATTCGTCAGCCAGAACCGGACTCAACTCCCCGATCGTGATTTCCGTTGGAAAATCGACCCAGCTTCGACAGCCTTCGAAATGGGGTGATTGCGGCATTCGCAAGAGCTCCGCTCGCTGATAGATTCGAGTCAGCAATACGAACAACCCAGGTCGCCGATAATGAAAGCGGTCG
>Ga0315284_10003532_pt1 | contig 22252 bp, 16 predicted proteins | sample YL17G09_16_MG_FD_203696 | JGI IMG/M metagenome (GOLD analysis project Ga0315284, IMG submission 203696) | Sediment microbial communities from Yellowstone Lake, YNP, Wyoming, USA - YL17G09_16 | ecosystem: Environmental > Aquatic > Freshwater > Lake > Sediment | place: USA: Wyoming | collected... | reverse complement strand
GACGCGAGGCCTCGCAACGATTCAGGCCCCAGGGTACCCCCTGCGCCCCAGGGCGCAAGCGCAACTATTTGCCATTAGGCCCAATGCGGTCGCCCTGCCGATACAACACAGTTCAGGCGGTCGGCCTTGCCGGGGGGGAACGATTGCCCTATATATGGCTGATCTCTGGCCGCACCTTCGTGCGGGCGGCGCAACACTCACTCAAGGACGCAGAGGACCATGAAATACAACTGCATTCTGTTGTTCGGAGCACCGGGCAGCGGCAAGGGGACCCAGGGCAAGGCGATCGGGCAACTGCCCGGGTTCGTGCACACGTCGACGGGCGACCTGTTCCGGGCGCTCGACAAACAGAGCGAGATGGGGAGGGTCTTCATGCAGTATTCGAGCAAGGGTCAGCTTGTGCCGGATGATTTCACCGTCGAGCTCTGGACGCAGTCAATGAAGGCCATGGAGACGGCGGGGAAACTGAATGCCGCGACGGATGTCCTGATCATGGACGGCATCCCGCGTAGCCTCAAGCAGGCGGAACTGCTGGCGGAGACGATCAATGTGCTGAAGATCCTGTACCTGGATGTGAGCGACATGGACAGGATGGTGCAGCGGCTGCGGCTGCGGGCGCTGAAAGAGGGCCGGGTGGATGACGCGGACGAGAAAGTCATCCGGAACCGGTTTGCGGTGTACGAGAACGAAACGCACCCGGTGTTGGGGTTCTACCCGGCGGAGAAAGTGGCGAAGGTGGATGCGCTGATGACGCCGGTGCGCGTCATGGAAGGCATCCTGAAGGTGCTGATACCTGTGAGGGAAGCGGTGGATGCCGCGCCGTCTGGGAGAACAACCTGCGGCTGCTGCAAGTGAGTGAGCGGCGATTCAGACCCTCGTGAATCGAAAGGCCCACGGCGCAGGCCGTGGGCTTCTTCGGGTGTTACACGCGCCATTTGACGTTGCGCGATGCAGCGGTTTCCCTGCTATCGACCTGCGTAGTTGACGGTGCACTCAGGGGTCACTCGAAAGGCCGAGATCGGATTCGAACCGATGAATAACGGATTTGCAATGCTTTACTTATCATGCTGAACCCCCTTGCTTTTCCGTGCTGATTGTACGCAATCTCTATCTGCATAACGCGGGCGATGCCTTTGGGTCCTTCCGATGGAAGCGAGGAAGACGTGGAGAAGCTCTCTCCAAGCACAAAACACGGGCTCACGCCGGCCTACCGTGCCGAGGTTCTGATGGGATGGGTGAAGCGTGTCAACGGCCGGCCGAAGTGGATTTGCTCGGGCAGCCTTGCCCCCACGGGCGACACGGCAGATGCGTACTACGAAAAGCACTCCGCAGATCTATGGCAGCCCCCCACTACCCCGCCGCCAGAAGATTCGCAAGACGTTGCCATCGTGGACCTCTGCAACCTGTACCTGAAGCGCCAAAGAGAACGCATTGCGCAAGCTACCCGCGGCATCGAGCAGCGGACCTACGACGAGTACAACGAAGCCCTTGAGGCATTCTGTCAGTTCATTCCGGCGCACCGCACCGGCCGCAAGCTCGGTCGCCTCATGTATCGCGAGTTGGAGGCGGATGACTTCGGAGCGTTCCATCATGCCCTACAAGAGCGGTTTGGCGTTGATCGCGTCAAGAGATTTGGCTCATCCGACTCATGCGTCGGTCGTGTTGTGGATCGCGTAGATTTTCAGCCTGAAGAACTCCATGTCCCGATACCCATAGGCCTGCCTCTGCATCAGCTTGATCTTCGTGTTCGTCCCCTCCAGCGGACCGGTCGAGATCGGACAAGGATACCCGTTGAGGTAGCCGTTCACGGCCCGGCCGGCAGAAGTGAGGGAGCGGGCTCTCCTCGCAGGTGCGCGTAGAGGGCGTCACGGAGGAAGTGGAACACGGATCGTCCCTGCTGCGTGCATGTCGCGATGGCCGTCCAGATCCGCTCACACCAGCGCCGGTCCCGTTCGCTCCGCGTCCCCTGTGTCACCAGCCGGTCCAGCACCACGAAGCGGATCGCCTGCTCGGCCAGGTTCTGCGCCTCGCTTCGCTGCGAGGCGCGTTGGCCGACGGCGATCAACTTGTCCCGCGCTTTCTCCAAGGCCCGCTGGAAGCGTGCCGGGTCCATCTTGTCCCGCCGGTGGATGATGTGGAACAACTCCCGCAGTCCTTCCAGCACCCGCTGCCCATACGCCGCCGTTATCTTGTCCGGCAGCGTCGTGAGGAACTTCACGTCGCGGATCAGGTGGGCCAGACAGAACTACACGGCCACGTCGAAGTCCCCCATGTACTTGCGATAGGCCGAGAAGTAGTCGCAGCCCAAGACCCCCTCGAACTCCCGGCCCAGCACCTCGATCAGAACCTGCGAACCCCGCGAGGAGTCGATCTTGAACAGGGTGTACAACTCGGCCCGGAAGCACCAGGTCCAATAGAGCTTGCCCTTCTCCTTGTGCCCGGTCTCATCCGCTCTGCTCGGGAGCGAAGGGCTCACGCAGATGGCGGGGATGACCCGGCTGACCGCTGGCATGGAAGCGGTTCATCTGCTGGCCCGTCGTAGCGGCGCCGGACCCACGCAGAGGCCCTATACGAACAGCGGCATCATCTTGTCTCCGTCTTCTTCCCGTTTCCGAAATGACATGACCAAGTCACGCCTTTTTCCTCAAAATAGCGCTGGTGGTATTCCTCGGCGCGGTGGAAGGGCCCCGCGGCGACGATTTCCGTCACGATCGGGCCCACGTACTGCCCGGACTTGTCTCGCTTCTCTTTCTCCGCATCAGCCAGCCGCTTCTGCTCGGGCGTATGATAGAAGATGGCGCTTCGGTACTGGCTGCCGGAATCCGGACCTTGCCGATCGACGGTGGTGGGGTCGTGGTTCTCAAAGAAGGCCGTCAGAAGCTTCTCGTACGTGACTTTAGCCGGATCGAACTGGACCTGGAGTGCTTCGGCGTGGCCTGTGGCGTCGGTGCAGACGTCTCGGTACGTGGGGTTCTCGGTGTGCCCACCCGTGTAGCCGACCTCGGTGCTGATGACGCCCGGTATCCTGCGGAAAACGCTTTCGACTCCCCAGAAACACCCGGCGGCAAAAGTGGCCTTCTCGTTCTTCACCGCAACCTCCTGTGTCGTGGGCATGCTGGTCGGGCCCTGCGCAGCCAGCGCGCCGGCGGCCACGATCGCAAGTCCGGCAAACAGAACAGTCTTCTGCAGCATGCAGGCTCCGTGGATTCAACGGGCGTCTCTCAAGCCTCGGTTTGTTGGGGGCATGGTTGCCGGAGACGAGCGAGGCGACGGCGGCCGCCGGGCGGACGTACGAGCGTTCTTATATTCGCGTGGGATCCAGGTAGAATGGCGATCGCATGGGCGAGAGTCTACGAAAACAGGAGGCTTCGCCTCTGTTGCGCCCGATTGACGTGCTTGTGGGAATAGGACGCAGGCGCGGCGAGGCATTCCGTTCGCTCGGCGTTCAGACGCTGGGTGATCTGCTGGAGTATTTCCCTCGCGATTACCAGCTTGAGCGAGCAGAGCAGCCGATCGCCGAGCTCATCCCCGACGCCATCCAGATCGCGCGCGGCGAGATCGTGGCATGCGACTACATTTCAGGTCGCGGCAGGTCCCGGTTCGAGGCCACCCTCGAAGATCCGACCGGGAAACTGAGCCTTGTCTGGTTCAACGGCGGGTACCTTCGCGGGCGGCTGCATCCGGGGCTGATCGTTCGCGTTCGCGGGCGCGTGCGGTTCTTCCGCGGCATCCCGCAGATGGCTCAGCCCAAATGGGAGATCATCGAGCCCGACGCCCCGCTGGTGGGCGAGGACATTCTGCGCGCCGTTTACCCGGCGACCGCCAAGCTCCCCAGCGCGTTCATCGGGCACACCATCGACCGGAATCTCGGCGCGGCGCTGCCACTGGTCGAAGATCTCTTTGTGCCCAGCCTGCTCGCGAAGCGCAACCTTCTCGGCCGCCGGGAGGCCTACCGAGCGATTCATCAACCCACGAGCTGGGGGGAAGCGGCCGCCGCCAGGCGCCGGCTGGTCTATGATGAGCTGATGCTGATGCAGATCGGGCTGGTGCTCAGCCGCCGTCTGCGCGGGGGCAGGATCACCGCGCCGGCCATGCGCATCGACAAGCTGCTGGACGAGCGTATCCGCCGTCGATTCCCGTTTGCCCTGACCAAAGCCCAGCAGCGATCGATCTGGGAGATCGTGCGCGATCTGAAGAACAGCCGGCCGATGAGCAGGCTGCTGCAGGGCGACGTCGGCTCCGGGAAGACGATCGTGGCGTTGTATGCGATGCTCGTTTCGGTGGCCAACAAGCTTCAGAGCGCGCTTCTGGCGCCCACGGAGGTGCTGGCGGAGCAGCATTACCTGACGATCTCCAATCTACTGCGCGATTCGAGCGTGGCCGTCGAGCTGTTCACCAACCGCACGAAGCGGGAGAGCAGGGGCACGATCGGCAGGCATCTGGCCGACGGCCGCATTCACATCGCCGTGGGCACGCAGGCGCTGCTTCAGGAGGACGTCGATTTTGCGAATCTCGGCCTGGTCGTGGTGGACGAGCAGCACAAGCTTGGGGTCCGGCAACGGGCGGTGCTGAAGGGCAAGGGTTTTGCGCCCCATTACCTGGTGATGACGGCGACGCCGATCCCGCGGACGCTGGCCCTGTCGTACTTTGCCGATTTTGATGTGAGCGTGCTCGACGAATTGCCTCCGGGCCGCCAGCCGATCAAGACGCGCTGGCTGCGGAACGACCAGGCCGAGCAGGCCTACCGCTCGGTCCGCGAGGAGGTGTGCGCGGGGCGGCAGGCGTACGTTGTCGTCCCGCAGATCGAGGACGACGGCCTGGACGAGGCCAAGTCGCTGGTCACCCAGTTTCAGCGGCTCTCCGTCGGACCGCTGGGAGGCCTGCGCCTGGCCATGCTCCACGGCCAGATGGCGACCGGCGAGAAGAAGGACACGATGACCCGCTTCCGGGACGGCCAGATCGATGTACTGGTGGCCACGACCGTGATCGAGGTCGGCATCGATGTTCCGAACGCGACCGTCATGGTGATCGAGAGCGCGGACCGGTTCGGCCTGTCGCAGCTGCATCAGATCCGCGGGCGTGTCGGGCGCGGGAGCGTGCCGTCGCATTGCCTGCTGATCTCCGATGCTTCCAGCGAAGAGGCCGCCGCTCGGATCGGGGCGCTGTGCAGGACCAACGACGGCTTCGAGATTGCGGAGATTGACCTGAAGCTTCGGGGCCCCGGCGATTTTTTCGGCACGCGTCAGCACGGGCTGCCGCAGTTCAAGCTTGCTGACATCACGCAGGAGTTGGAGCTTCTTCACCAGGCGAAGGAGGACGCGATGGAGATTCTCGCGCGCGATCAGAGCCTGTCACTGGCGGAGCACCGCGCGTTGCGCGACGCGCTGGCCAAGCAGTTCGGCGACTCCCTCTTTCTCGCTCAGATCGGATAATCCGAAGCCCGGGGATTTCTTCCCTGGGCTTTTCCCTCAACGGGCCCATTGCCCGCCGATCTCGCGAATCACGATGCGATCGTCGTCGCTGCCCGCCGCCGCCATCATCCGCTCCATCGGCTCATCCATCGGCTCGTACGACAGCCTGAAAGTGCTGTGATGCACGGGCAACAGGTAATCCGCGCGCATCTGGTTGGCCATGTCCCACGCCTGCTCCGGCGTGGCATGGGCCTGAATGTACGGGTCATAGCCGCCGATCCCGAAGATCGCCAGATCGACCTTGCCCACCTCGCGGAGGTAGTTGCAATGGCCGGTGTCGGCGCCGTAGAAGACTCGTTGTCCACCGGCTTCAATGAGGAAGGCGCCATATCCGCGTTGCGGATCGTGGAAGGTCCGCGCGCCCCAGTGCTCGATTCTCTGCGATGTCACCCGGAGCGAGCCCAGTTGGACGGACTGGCCCCATCGCATCTCGGTGATGCTCCGGAACCCCAGATCGCGGATAAGATCGGCATTGCGCCGCGAAGTAATCAGCGGCGTGCGTTTGGGGAGCCGGGCGAGCGTCGGGCGATCCAGATGATCAAAATGGGCATGTGAGACAATGATGAGATCGAGGGGGGGCAGATGATGCAGGTCCAGCGCCGGCGCGTAGAACCGCCGCGGGCCTGCCGTGAAGAGCCCGAAACCCAGCCCGATGCGGATCGAGAAGACCGGGTCGGTCAGAATCGTCGCCCCGCCGATCCGCAGCAGAACTGTGGCATGCCCGATCCACACGGCCGCCAGTTCATGCTGTTGCCAGTTCGTCATGTCGGGCCGGCGCGGCGCCGGCGCGGTCTGCAGGTGATCCAGAAAGCGCAAGCGTCCCCGCCCGCGCCCCAGCCAGTCCGCCAGGCAAAGCGTCGGCGGCCACTGTTTGGCCCAGTCTGTGATGTGCCTCCAGCTCACGATTGACCCGGTAGGGGATTCTACGCCGCACCCCAGCGCCGAGGGCGTGCTGCCCAAGCATCGGCAGGGGGGATTGGATCAGGCGTCAAGTCAGCTCCAGGCCGATCGGGAAGTGATCGCTTGCGTACTTGGCCAGGCGATCCTGTTCGATCCATGCGTTCGACAAGGCGCGGCGATCGACGCCATAGGTGAAGATGTAATCGACGCGCTGCCCCGGCTGCTGCGTCGTGAAGCTCCCGGTGCTGGCCGCGAGTTTCGGATGCACCGCGTGGTACGAATCCAGGTACCCCGCATCGAGCATTTTCCGGATCACTCGTCGGGGGATCTGCCTCCCATTCTGTTCCCAGGCGTCCCGCGTCTTCGCCTTGACCTTCCGCGGATCGATCTTCTGGACGGGCGAGTTGGCGTTGAAGTCGCCCACCAACAGATGCGCCTGCCCTGCCCGCCGCCGCGGCTCGAACACCTCCAGCAACACGCTCAGCTCCCGCTCTCGCTCCGCTTCGTCAGCCTCGAACGCGCGCGGGTGCAGATGCACCAGGCCCAGCGTCCATTCCCGCCCCCCAGGCTCGCGCACGGTCGCTTCGAGCAGGTTCGGCGGCCTGTCGCGCAACACGCTGTGGTTGATCGACTCGACAATCGCCCACCGGCTCAGCAGGCATACAGCGTGCGATCGCCTCTCTCCGCGAACGCTGTCCATATCCAGACGATTCGCGATCCACGCCACCACGTCCGCATCGTCCGCCTCGATCAAAGCGACCACATCGGCCCGCTGCGCCTCGATGACCTCTGCCAGCGGATCAGCGCGGCCCAGGCCGCCGTCGAGGATATTGTACGAGATCATGCGCATAATACTGACAACCCGTGGTCACCTGCCCGTTGTATTACCAGACGCGCGCATTATACGGACCTTCGCCGGCCGTGAAATCGTTTGCTCGCACACGCCAGGATTGTAGAGTCTACAGCAGCGTAGCTGGATGTCACGCAGGACCCGGAGGGTCGCTGTCCAAGGAGCGAAGCATGAGTCGCCAACTCATCGGCCAGCTCTTAAGCCGCATGGGCAAGCTCAGCTTGATCGACATTGACGAGATCCTGGTCGAACAGGCCGTCAGCCGCAAGAGATTCGGGGAGATCGCCCTTTCGTGGGGCCTTTGTGAACCCGAGCACATCGGAGAAGCCTGGTGCAGACAACTCGGCGAAGACGTGCAGGAGCTGGACCTCGAGAAGGTTGGCGTCGATCCCCACGCCATTCAATGCCTGGCCGGTGAGATGGCCAGGCGCCTCGACGCCGTCCCCATCCGCACGCTGGGCGACCTGATCGTCGTCGCAATCGGACACACCCTCGACAGCGTTGAGGTGGCTGAACTGTCCCGCGCCGTCGGCCAACAGATCCGCCTCGTCCTCGTCGCCCATAGCCAGATCCAGCGAGCTCTGGAGACCTTCTACCCCGGTCAGGCCGCAGCTTGAACGATGGCCTGAAGGGTCATTCACCGGCCGCCGCTTCTCTGCGCGCATGACGGCCCGGCGTCATTTGTTCCCGCAACGCGCGGCGGCGCCCGGCCAGGCGCGGTACAATCCTCTCCAGGAGCATCCGTAAGAAACCGCCGTGTTTGAGATCTTTGAGCACACCGCCGACCTTGGCCTGCGCGTTCGCGCAGCCGACCTCAACACCCTCTTCGCCGAGGCTGGCCGCGGGCTTTTCTGGCTCATGCTGGACGATCTTGAGGTCGTCCAGCCGCGCTCCTCGCTGAGCTTTGATCTGAGCGCCCCGGACCTTGTGGATCTTCTCCACGACTTCCTGGCCGAACTGCTCTATGCTTTCGAGATACGCAAGCTGGTGCTCTGCCGCTTTGCTGTCAAGGTGAACGACTGCAGCCTTCATGCCGAGGCATCGGGCGAACCGTTCGACCTGGCCCGGCACGCCGTGACTCGCGAAATCAAGGCCATCACCTACCACGCGCTCTCCGTCACAGAGCTTTCCGAGGGCTGGGTCGCCGAGGTGATCGTCGATATCTGAGGTTTCGACATGACCGATTCAGTTTACCGAGGCCCGCTCGAGCAGGTGGATGCTTGCCGCTGGCGCATTCCCAGTTCCTATAAGCACGGGATGCGCGTCGACGGCATGATCTACGCCAGCGAGCCGATGATCGCGCGCATCATCGCCGACCAGGCCGCCGAACAGGTCGCCAACGTCGCCTGCCTTCCGGGCATCCAGACCGCCAGCCTCGCCATGCCGGATATCCACTGGGGCTATGGTTTCTGCATCGGCGGGGTCTGCGCGACCGACCCGGCTGAGGGCGGGGTTGTCTCACCTGGCGGGGTCGGCTACGACATCAACTGCGGCGTGCGCCTGGTGCGCACTCACCTCACACAGGACGATGTTCGCCCGCGACTGCGGGAGCTCATCGATACGCTCTTTGCGAAGATACCCACCGGCGTGGGTCGCTCCGGCCGATACCACTTCGACACCAGGGAACTCCGCAAGCTGATGACCGAAGGCCCGCGCGTGCTCCTCCGCCGCGGCCTGGCCACCGAGCGCGACATCGAGTTCACCGAGGAGCACGGCTGCCTCGACGGCGCAGACCCCGACTGCGTCAGCGAGCGCGCCATGCAGCGCGGAGAAGAACAATGCGGCACCCTCGGCTCCGGCAACCATTTCCTGGAGATCCAAGTCGTCGAGCAGATCGTCGATCCAATAGCCGCCGCGGCCATGGACCTCCGCCAAGGGCAGATCTGCGTCATGATCCACTCCGGGTCGCGCGGCCTCGGATACCAGGTCTGCGATGACGCGCTGCGCAACCTTCGCGGCGTGCCCGAGCGATATGGCTTCCATCTGCCCGATCGGCAATTGGCCTGTGCCCCCGTTCACAGCAGCGAAGGCCAGCATTACCTCTCCGCCATGCGGGGAGCCGCCAACTACGCCTGGTGCAACCGCCAGCTCCTCATGTGGCAGATGCGCGAAGTCTTCCAGAAGGTGCTCGGCAAAGGCTGGCCGCACCTCGGCATCGAGCTGGTCTACGACGTCGCGCATAACATCGCCAAGATCGAGGATCACACCATCGCCGGCCAGCTCAAGCAAGTTCTGGTCCATCGCAAAGGCGCCACGCGCGCCTTTCCCCCCGGCCATCCGGATATCCCCGCCGCGTATCGCGAGATCGGCCAACCCGTCATCATTCCCGGCGACATGGGTCGAGCCAGTTGGGTCCTTGTCGGCCAGGAAACCAGCATGGAGGCGACCTTCGGCACGACCTGCCACGGCGCCGGCCGCGCCATGAGCCGCACGGCAGCCCTGAAAGACGCCGGCAACCGTCGTATCGACGAGGAACTGGCCGCTCGCGGCATCATCGTCCGCGCGCCCAATCGGAAGGGCCTGGCCGAGGAGCAATCCGCCGCCTACAAGGATGTGGACGTGGTCGTCGATGTCGTCGAGCGGGCCGGCCTGTCCAGGAAAGTCGCCCGCCTCTTGCCCATGGGTGTCATCAAGGGATGATCCGCATGTGCCGCATGTACACCATCGGCCATGGATGCCGTATGATGCGTTTCGGAAACAGAAGTCATACTGTGGAGGAACACATGATTGGGATCGGAATCGCCAGCGACAACTTCCGGCACGACGATCGGTCGGTGGCCTATGTCTTCCAGTGGTGTCGCGACCATGGCTGCAAGACGGTCGAGATCAACACGGTCGACGGGCAGGACTTCTTCGAGAGCCTCGGGTTCTCGCCCTCGATCTCGCTGAACTGCGACGGCGTCGCGCTGCGGCGTCAGCTCGATCAGTTCGGCCTGCAGGTCAGCCAGTTGGACTGTCACTACGCCCTGCACCGGTGGCAGTCGATCCCGTATTTGATCAACGGCATCAAGCTGGCGCGGACCATCGGCTGCCCTGCCGTCGCCACCACCGATGGCGCCGAGGTTCCCAAGGGCATGACTTTGCAGCAGGTCTACGATCGCGCCGTGTACCACATTTCTGAGGCACTCCCCGTCGCCGAGAGCCACGGCATCGCCATCAACATCGAGCCCCACGGCCCGCTGACCACCAACGTCGATCTGATGGCCAAGCTCATGAACCACTTCAGCAGCCCACTCGTCGGCGTCAACTTCGACACCGGCAACACGTTCATCGCCGGCAACGATCCCGTCGCGATGTCCAAGGAGCTTTTCCCCTGGCTCAAACACTTCCACGTCAAGGATGTCGCGCCGGAACTGAAGGCCAACATCGGCAAGGACACGGGCATCGCCGCCAGCGAGGTGCATGTCGGCCAGGGCATCAACGCGGACAACATCCGGAAGATCGTGCAATTCCTCAAGTCGAAGAGCTGGTCGGGCGTGATGTGCCTCGAATCGAAAGGCGAAAAGAACACGCTCAAGAGCCTGGAGTGGTTCCGCACGGTGCTGTGACGCGGCCGCGGCTGCGCATCCTGACCGGTGCGATCCATCGCGGCCGGAAGCCTTTTGCGGCCCGTGCCTTTGTGCTCTAATGGCGGGCAGGGGTTCGTTCTCACATCAGATGGATGTGGGTTATGGACGATCTCTGCAGCATTCTCGGCGTCCTGGGGCTTGCTCTTCTAGTCATCACGCTGGTTGGCCATGGCATCTGGGTTCTGTTGGCGACCATCGCAAGATCGATGACCGGAGCCGGCAAGGCGGCGCAGAGGCGATTGCCATGTCCACGATGCGGGGAAAGCATGATGGGCGAGGAGTGCCCGTCGTGCGGCTGGTCCGCGTGGACGGGGGTGCCGACGCTGAGACCCCAGGAACGCACGCCGTCGCCGGAGCAGGAAGCCAGGGCTGCCGGTCGGCAGATTCGACTCCTGCAGGAACGCGGGCAGATCGATGCGGCGACATGCGAGTCTGTGATCCGCGCACTGGAGGCAGGGCCCAAGCCATTGCCCGGGCGCGCGTCCCCGACCGTCGTCGCCAATCGCTCGGCGGCGCCAGTTGCTCCGGCGTTTACGCAGGCGGCGCAGCCAAAGGCCGCGAGTGCCGCTCTCCCTCTCGTGACGCCGCACCGGGTGATTGCGATCCCTCCAGCGCCAGCGCCTCCGCCCCAGCCGGTCGCGCCCCCGCCTCCGCCGCCGAAATCGCGTGCGGAGATCCTGTCGGCCTTCATGGAAGAGAGCAACATCCGCTGGGGGGAACTGGTGGGCGGGCTGTTGATCGTCGGATGCTCCATCGCGCTGGTCTATACGTTCTGGGAGTGGATCGGCATGCACCCTTTGGCCAAGTTCGGCATCTTCACGGCGGTCACGTCGGCCGTCTTCGGGGTGGGCCTGTACACCGAGCACCGCTGGAAGTTGCCGAACACCAGCCGCGGCCTCATGATCATCGCGACGCTGCTGGTGCCGCTGAATTTCCTCGCGATCGCGGGGCTGTCGCAACCGGTGGACTCCGAGCTTGTGGTTCGGCTGGTTGAAGAAGGCATCTCACTGGGGCTTTTCGGATATCTGCTGTGGATGGCGGGACGGGTCCTGGTGCCGCAATGGTCGCTGCTGCTGGCCATTGGCGTGCTAGGCGAATCGCTGGCGCAGCTGGCGATTCATCGATTCGCGCTTCCCGCCGAGCAGGCCGGCGCGCTACGCGCGGCCATGCTGGCGATGCTGCCGGTGGGGTTCTACGTGGCGATCATGGCAGTGGGGCTGGTGCAGACATGGCGGCGTGAGAAGGCCGAGACAGAGCACGCCAACCAGCTTTTCATCCTGCTGAGCGCGCTGACCTTCGCGGTGATTCTGCCGCTGGGTCTACTCGTGTGGCGGTGCGGCAACTTCGGCTGGGCGATTCAGCGGATCGCGCCGCTCGTGACCGTGTTGGCCGTACCTGCCATGGCGGTGGGGCTGCTCCTTTGGCAGCGGCTGACCGACCCGAAACATGCGGGGCTGCGGACTGCGGGCACAAGCATCGGCGCGGCCGGCGCCGTGCTGCTGCTTGGCGGGCTGGCCATGGGCTGGCCGAATCCAGGGGCCTTGTTGCCGGTGGCGCTGGTGGATTTCGCGGTGTTGTCAGCCGTCGCGTTGCTGTTCGGGATTCCGTCGGCGCACCTGCTGGCACTGGCGTGCGCAGTTCTGGCGTACCTGCTTGGTTTCCACCTGGCCTGGCCGGCGGAGAACGTGTTGCAGATCGTTTGGGTTGAGCAGCCGAAGCGGCTGGCGATGGCGCTGGTGGCGCCGGAGAACGCGGGCGCCCTCGTGGGCATGGTCGTCGCACTGGCTGGCGGCGGCCTCGCACTGGCGCGCCGAAGCCGGCAGCGCGACGCAGGCTGCTATCAGATTGTGGCGGCCGCGGTTGCAGGGGCGAGCATGGTGCTGGCCTCGTGGCACGGTCTTGGGAGGGCGGCCGACCACGGCGCGGCATGGGTTTATCTAGTGTACGCGGTGGGCGCGATGGCGGTCGCGTGGGTATGGGGCAAACCGGCGGCAGGATGGCTCGGCATGGCCCTGCTCGCGCTCGCGTGCGCCCAGGGGCTCGTCTACCGCTTTCCCGTCGCCGACGAGATGCTTGCGCGATGGACAGTCGCGATGCTCTCGCACGCGAGCGTGCTGGCCATAGGGCTGGCGGCGAGCGGGTTTGCCGTCGCGCGTGGGCGGCGCGAGTTCTGGGGCACCCTGCGGCAAGGATGCCTGTGCACTTCCGCCGCGGGCTTGACGGCGCTGGTGATTTCCCTCGCGGCGGCGGACATCCGCGTTGGCGGCATGTGGATGCTTGCGGCGCGAGCGCTCTGGGTCGCAGCGCTGTGGCTCGTCGTGTTGCGGCAGGCGGCGGGCGCGGCGATGTTCATGGCGTGGCGGGTGGCGTTGTATCTCGCGGCGGCACTTGCAGGCATTGCGGTTCTGGAGCATCGGTCCTGGTTCATCAGTTCCGCGCATCCGCTTGCCGAACCGTGGACACTCCAGGCGATCATGGTGGCTCTGGCGGCGCTGACTCTGGCGTGGGCTGGCATGCGGCTGGTGGTCTGGCGACAGCGCGGAGGCGTCGGATCAACTGCGAGTGCGATCAGGAAGCTGCTCGATTCGCCGTGGGGCGATCTGGATCGGTGGATGACGGCGGCTCTGCTCGTGGGATTGCTGGTCATGTCGGTGGTGGCCGTCGCGCCAGGGATCGGCGCGGAGCTTTCCACGCAGTCGGATCCATCGAGCTTCAGCGCGGCGGACACGACGTACTATGCGCACCTGCGCGGCTGGGGCTGCTGGGCGCTGTTGGCGAGCGTGTCGGCAGTTCTCGTCGTGAACCTCGTCGGACGGTACACCTTCAACGCCGTCGCGGGGCTTCTTCTCATCGCGGCCGGTGCGTGTGCCCTGTTGGCCTCGCGGTGGATCGATCAATCGGCCTCGGCATCGGCGCTGCGATGGCTGCTGGCAGGCCTCCTGATCGCCGGCTCCATACCCGTGTGGATCGTGCAACGGATGCGAAGCGTTGGCGGCGCCATGCGGCTCGCCGATACGGACGTTGCCGGCGTTCGGGGACTGTTGCTCGCGATCAGCGGGATCGTGATCCTTGCGATGACGATCTACCCATCGCTCGTGATGCTGGGCGGATCGTCCCTCGTCGGCGCCGCCGAGGGTTGCTTCTACAACCGCATCGGGAGCGCGGCGTCGTACATCACGCCGCTGGCGGTGCTGATCGCGGTGTTGGTCGGCTATGCGATGACGGAGCGATCGCCGGCGTTCGCGTTGTGCGGCGGCCTGGTGTTGAACCTGACGGTTACGCTCGCCTATGCGTTGATGGTCGTAACGAAGAGCCTGACGTTCGACGAGGTGCGGTTGGTGAGGTTGGCACAGCTCAATGCCGTCGCCGCGGCCGGCTTCGCCCTCGCGTGGATGATCGTCAGGGGAATGGGCGCTGGCACCCAGGCCGATCAGGAACCGTCCGCGCGTGTGCCGCGCACACTCGTTGCACAGGTGGCCATCGGGGCGGCCGCGATGCTGCTGGCGTGGCTGCCGCAGGAAGTGGCCTTGTTCGGCAGCCCGTTGCCGATGACGCCGGCGACGGCACAAGCCGGAAGCGCGCTGGCCTGGGCGATGGCGGTGCTCGTCGGCGCCGCCGTGATCCGCGTCTGGTGGCAGCAGAGCGGCGCGCTGCCGGTCCATGCTGTCGGAGTCGTTGTCATCGTGATCGGCTCGCTGGGGGCGTTCAGCATCGGACGGGTGCAGCCCAACAGCTGGCTGGGCCTCCATGCGCTTCTGCTGACTCGCGCCGCAGGGGCGTGGTTGATTCTGGCGGTAGGCTGGCTGGCAACTCTGCGCCGCACGGCGACGTCGAGCACCGGTGACAAAGCCGACCGCGACACGCGCGGCTGGCTGGCGGATCGCATGGGCTGGCGGGAATTCCAGCCAGCCATCACGTCGTGGGCCGCCGTGCTCGGAGCGGTGACGGTGGCGCTGGCGATGCGCGCGGCGGTCGATGATCCGGCGCGGCCGGCTTGCACGCTGGTGGGCCTCCTCGCGGCCAGCACCCTCTCAGTTGCCCTGGCCTTCTGGACGCTCCGGAACGAGTGGCTGTATGCCATGGGGTCGCTCCTCTGTGTCTCGACCACGATCGCGTGGAACCACTATTCCGCCCGTAGCGGCGAGGCGCTGCTGGCCATCAACGTCGGGGTGCTCGCGGCGGCGGGCGTGGGCGGCCTCCTGCTGGAATTGCTGTTCCTTCGGCCGGCGCGATACGAGGTCGTCCCGCGCGGTCTGCCGCGCTTTCACCGCGTGGCCTGCTGGCTTTGCACGGCTTGGGCGGCGTTCTCGGGCGGGCTCTGGGTCGTCCGCGGCATGGCCGGCGGTGCAAGCGCGCCGCAGGCCATCGACTGGGCGGCGTTTGCGGGGTGCCTCGTGCTGGCGATCGCGTGCCTGGGGGATATCGCAGTATTGCGGCCTTTGTTTGCGATTTACGTCGTAGGGCTCGCGATACTGGGGCCGGGGATGGGCGCCTTGGGCTGGAGGCGCGAAGAACTGCTCAACAATGGAACGATGGTGCTGGCCGGTTTCAGCGTGCTCATGGGCTACCTGTATGCGATGCGGGTGCGGTTGACGCAGCTGGCGGAACAGTGGGGCATACCACTGCGCGAGGAGTGGCCGGCGAGGCAGCCAGGATGGCTGGCGCCGGTCATGTTGCTGCAGACGCTGTTCGTCATTGTGATGGCGATGGCCCAGGTGCTGAGCGAGCCGAGCCTGACGGTGCGTCTGGGGCTGGCGGTTGCGGCATTTGCGATGGCGCCGGCGATCGGTCTGCTGTGCAGCGGTCCGCGGCTGGGGTTGCTGCATCGGGCGTCGCTGATGGTCGGGCTGATCGGCGCGGTGCTCTGGGGATGGGCGTGGCTGCCGCCGCACGGTCCCGGCGGCCTGCTCGATCGAGCAGTGATCGTCATGGTGGCGACCGCATGCGTCGTGGCGTTCTACGCCGTGGGCATGGTCAAGCTGCTGCGCCGGCCGAACGTGTGGACCGACGCGGCTCGAAGCATAGCGCTCGTGGTGGTGGGGCTGATGGTGGCGTCGCTCCTGTTCATCATCGTCGCGGAAGCCATGCAGGCGGGACCGACTGGGACCGGCATGTCGACCTTGGGGATCATCGCGGTGATCCTGGCGCTTGGCGTGCTGATGGTCGTCGCCATCATTTGCGCCATCGTGCCGGGGCGCGATCCGATGGACCTTTCGGAGAAGGGGCGGACGGCGTACGTGTACGCCGCCGAGGTGATCCTCGCGATTCTCTTCCTGCACCTGCGGCTGAATTACCCCGATCTGTTCTCACATGGGATTTTCCGTCGCTACTGGCCGTTCATCATCGTGCTGATCGCGTTTGTCGGCGTCGGGCTGAGCGAGCTGTTCCGCAGGCAGCATCGCACGGTGCTCTCGGATCCGCTGGAGAAGACGGGGGCTTTTCTGCCGCTGCTGCCTGTGCTGGCGTACTGGGCGACCGGGCAGAGCGAAGCCGCCGAGGCGTTCAGGGGACCGTTCACCTACGCCCACGTGTTGTTTCTCGCGGGACTCGTATATGGCGTGCTCGCACTCCTGCGTAAGAGCTTCCTCTTCGGGCTGCTGGCGGCGCTGACGGCCAACGGCGGTCTCTGTGTGATGCTGAGCAAGTATATCGGACTGGGATTCATGCAGCATCCGCAACTGTGGGTGATCCCCGGCGCGTTGTGCGTGCTCGTCGCCGCGCATTTGAACGGCGACCGCTTGTCGGCCGACCAGCAGCGGATCATCCGCTATATCGCGCTGATGGTGATCTACGTTTCATCGACGGCCGACATCCTGATCGCGCGCCTGGATCAACCGTGGCTGCCGCTGGTGCTGGCGGTCCTGTCGGTGGCCGGGGTGATGGCGGGGATTCTCCTGCGCGTGCAGTCGTTCCTGTTCCTTGGCGTGCTCTTCCTGCTGCTGGCGATTGCGGCGATGATCCAGTACGCGTCGCGGCAGGTGCAATCCATCTGGCCCTGGGCGGTGGCGGGGATCGTGCTGGGCGCGGGAATTGTGACGGTGTTCGCACTCTTCGAGAAGAAGCGAGAGGAGATGCTGCGGCTGGTAGGCGGGCTGAACCAGTGGGAAAAGTAACACGCCTTCGCAGCGAGGCTGCGCTTTCACGCCGTGCAACCCGCCGGTTTCGCCGCATCGGACGTCAGGGGCGCACATGGACCTGTCTGCAGCGGCAACAGGCGATAGCGTTTGTGGAACGAACCCGCGTACCGCAGTTATACCGAGCGCGGGCTATCCAGACCGTAGGTCACAGGTTGGAATCCCGTCGCGAGTAGTGGCAAGAATATAACAGCGTGTAAGCATCAGTATCGCTCGGTGAATCCGGGCGAGTTTCGCTTCCGCGATCGGTTCCAGCACGGTGGCCCAATCGTCAGCGCTGTGGACATGGCCATTGCGGAGCATCGTCCGCTCAAGGTCGCCGAACTGGTTGAAGCAGAACAAGGGATGGTAGCAGGTGCAAGCGAAATGGCCGTTGTAGGCTGAGCCTTCCTGCTGGCCGCAGGTCTCGCTGACCGAACTGTCCATGTCCAGGATGATCTGTCCAAGGGGCTTTGCCTCACGCAGGTGGTCGATTCATTGGCCGGAGAAGTCCGCAAGAACATCGAGGTTCGCCGGTTGGGTCAGCACCTCCGTCTCGAACCGGCCCATCTGGCTGGTCGAGGCGGCATCGCGATCCTTGGCTCTGCCGCTGCGGCCATTGCGGCGGCAGGGAAATCCGTGGATTCCGCCATCTGAGCATCCCCGAGCGGCAACGCCGCGCGGGAATCCTTGCCGCCCATCGCCGTCCGCTACTGGATGCGGTTGCCGAATGACACGATTCACGGGATGATCCTGTTCGTGGCGAACGACCATAGGCTATTGCTGCACGAGATCTTCGAGGCGGTCGCGAGGCGGTTCCCAGACCGCACGGCGATCGACGTGCCACCGTCCTCATCGCGTCCCGCGCGTCTGCTCTATAGTTACGAGCGATTACAGCGACATGCCGACGCAGTGGCAGCCACCCTGTGCTCGACCGCGGCGCCGGACGCGATCGTTGCCATACTGCTGCCTCGCGACAATCCCGCCCTCTATGCCTCGCAACTCGGTGTTCTGAAGGCCGGCGCGGCGTTCACCTGCATTGACCCCACGTTCCCCGACGAACACCTGAGGTCCGTGCTCGAAGATGCGGAAGTGGTCGCGATGCTGACGGATACACCCGGACGTGAGCGTATCGACCGGCTCGGGATCCGCGTGCCTCGCATCATCGACGCCCAAGCCGTCGAGGGAACTGGCGGAGCCTCCTCTGGAGGCCGTCTGGACCCATCGTGCCTCGCATACGTCATCTACACTTCGGGCACAACCGGCAAGCCCAAGGGCGTGCTGATCGAACACGGCAGCATTGTGAATCTGGTCACGTCGGACATCGAGTACTTCAAACTGACGTGCGACGATCGCGTGGCTCAGTGCTCCTCTCCGGCGTATGACTCATCCATCGAGGAAACCTGGCTGGCTCTGGCCGCGGGGGCCACACTCGTACCGCTTGATGACGAGACGGTGCGTTTGGGTCCCGACCTTGTACCGTGGCTGTGCGAGGAACGGATAACCGTCCTCTGTCCTCCGCCGACACTGCTGCGTACCATGGGCTGCACGGATCCCCAGCCCCAGTTGCCGGACCTCAACCTGCTGTACGTCGGCGGCGAGGCGCTGCCAACCGACCTGGCTGACCGGTGGTCCGCCGGGCGGTGGATGGAAAACGGCTACGGCCCCACCGAATGCACCGTCACCGTCTCGCGTGGCCGCATTCGCCCCGGCGAGCCAGTCACCATCGGAAAGCCTGTCCGTGGCCACGTCGCCTGGGTGCTGGACGAGTCGCTCCAGGAAGTGCCCGATGGGCAGCCCGGCGAGTTGTGCATCGGCGGGCCTGGACTGGCCCGCGGTTATCACAAGCGGGATGACTTGACGGCTGCGAAGTTCCCCCGCCACCCGCGATTCGGCCGCATCTATCGCACGGGGGATCTGGTGCGGAAGGACGAGGCCGGCAATCTGGAATACCTGGGCCGCATCGATACGCAGGTGAAGCTCCGCGGCTACCGTATCGAACTCGGCGCCATCGAGGCGCATCTTGCGGCTTGTTCCGGTGTTCGCACCGCCGCCTGCCGAGTGCAGGGATCGGACGCCGACCAGTTGTTGGTCGCCCACATTGTGCCGGCAAGGCCGGACCAGCCACCTGATGTTGAGGCGCTGAAGCAATCGCTGAGACAATCGCTGCCGTGGTACATGGTTCCCAGCCGCTTTGGCTTCATCGACGCCCTGCCCACGACGGTCGGCGGCAAGCTCGATCGGAAGGCCCTTCCGGAACTCGATGCGACATCCACAGCCTCGCGGCATCCTGTCGTCGCGCCCCGAAATGACACCGAGCGAGCGGTGGCCAGGGCCTTCGCCCGCGCACTGCGCGTTCCCGGCGATGTGTCGGTTGAGGATGACTTTTTCCTCGATCTCGGAGGAGACTCGCTGTCGGCCGTGGCCGTAATCTGCGAGCTGCGCGCTTCGGGCACCAGGGAGGCCGCCACTGTGCGGGATCTCTACGAAGCCAGGACGGCCGCGGCGATGGCCCAGCGGCTCCGGCGCCCGGGAACCGGAGTGACACCCCGTCCGCGCCCGCCTGAAGACCGTCCGAGGGGACGGCCCCTGCTCTGTACCATGATCCAATCCTTGTGGCTGGCGGGGCAATTGGTGGCGGTGAGCACCACGGCCTACCTCTTGTCTTTCATGGTGTTTCCGTTGCTGCCGAGAGAGCTTGGCGCAGTTACAGCTACACTGACAGCCCCACTGCTCATGCTCGTTGGGCTGCTGCTGTACACGCTCGGCAGCATCGTCATGGCTGTCATCATCAAGAAGCTCCTCATCGGGCGATACAAGCCGATGAGGGCGCCGGTCTGGGGATCCTTCTTTACGAGGCATTGGATCGTCGTCAGCGCCGCCCAATTGATCCCGTGGTGGTTTCTGGAGGGCACCGTGTTCCTGAACATGGCCCTCAGGGCGCTGGGAGCGAAGATCGGCGGCCGCGTTCACATTCACCGCGGCGTGGACCTGGCCCGCGGCGGTTGGGATCTGCTGGAGATCGACAATGGGGCCACGCTGGCGCAGGATGCCGCCCTTCGCTTGATCGAGTTCGACGATGGCCAACTCGTTATCGGCCCGATTCGCATCGGCGAAGGCGCAACCGTGGACATCCGCGCGGGCATAAGCCCGAACAGTGTCATCGAGCCAAACGGGTATCTGGCCGCTCTCTCGTGGCTGCCCCAGAACGGCAGAGTCCCCGCTGGCGAGCTGTGGGATGGAGTCCCAAGCACACACACAGGCCGGTCGCCGGAGCGCCCGAATATCGCCGCGGGGCGCGAGCTATCGCCATTGGCTCACGGCGTTCTGCTGTTGCTCGCCCGATCCGTGAGGATGCTGGTATCTTCCTTGCCGATAGTTGTTATCGCGATCGTAGTCACATCGGCGGTGACCGATGCGGATAAGCAACTGCTGAGGTGTCTGGAAAACCCGACAGCCTCCGCGTTCGGCCTCGCCGTGGTGATCACCTTGGCTGCCGCATCGCTGGCGGCAAGACTTCTGCTCCAGGCGATCGCGATGCGGGCTATGGGCCGCGTTCGGGCTGGCGCCTACAGCCACTGGAGCCTGCCAGCCATCCGCATCTGGATCAAGACGGGCATCGTGGACTCGGCCGGCCGCTGGCTCAGCGGATCGGTCCTCTGGCCCTGGTGGCTGCGTCTGGCCGGCATGCAACTGGGCAGTGGCTGCGAGATCAGCACCATTATCGACGTCGTACCCGAGACCGTTGCCATTGGCGATGAGAGCTTCTTTGCCGACGGGATCTATTTCTGCGGCCCGTGGCGACACCGCGGCACGGTCACCATCGCAGACAGCACGCTCGGGCGGAACACCTTCCTTGGCAACCACGCGGTCATCCCGATGGGGCGGAAGTGGCCGGACGGGCTTTTCGTGGGAGTCTCCACGGTGGCCGATCCGCACCGGGCCAAACCCGGTTCCGCGTGGTTTGGCCACCCCCCCATGGAACTGCCGCACCGAGCGGTCGTGGCCGCCGACCGCCGTCTCACGCACGAGCCGGGACTGATCCGCTATACCACAAGGGTCTTCTGGGAACTGCTGCGGTTGGGGCTGCCGGCTCTGCCCATCATCGTCACCTGGGCCTGGTACTGGCTCATGGAGGCCGCCGATGATCGCCTCGGACTTGCAGCGATGCTCCTGGGCATCGGGCCGCTCCTCACCCTGGCCGCCGGCGCATCGATGTGCATGGCGGTCATAGTCCTCAAGTGGCTCCTGCTCGGGCGCGTACGGCCCGGGCAGCATGCGTTCTGGTCATGCTGGTGCGGCCGGTGGGATTTCCTCTTCATGGCCTGGGGCTATTGGGCGCGGCGAACACTGGCACTCCTGCAGGGGACCCTGCTGCTCAATGCCTTCCTGTGTCTGACAGGCATGCGAATTGGCCACCGAGTGCTGCTCGGCCACGGCTTCGCGCAGGTGGTCGATCCGGACATGTTCACCTTCGAGGACGATGCGACAGTGGTTTGTCACTTCCAGGCACACAGCTTCGAGGACCGGATCCTCAAGATCGATCGCATCCGCATCGGCCGCGGTGCGACGGCCGGCGATAACGCCGTGCTCTTTTACGGTGTGGAAGTCGGCGACCGCGCCTGGGTCGCTCCCCACAGTGTGGTTATGAAGCGCGATATCATCGAGCCCGATGGCCGCTACGCTGGTTGTCCGACACGCCCAATGCCCGATCAAGGGAAAGCGCGATCCGATAGCCCAGCGGCAGAGTTCTCACCGTCGGCTGCCTCTGGCGTCACTTGCTGAACGGTTCCGCCGCCAGGTTGCGCCATGCTCCTGCCGCCAATCGCTCGTGAGATTGCTGCCCGCGCAGACATACGTTTTGCACCTGTCGCACGCCACGAAGTGTGCTCTGCCGATGTTGAATGCCAGGATCTCGTGGCTCAATCGGCATTTCACCTCGCAGGAGCACTGCCCCATCTCGAAGTTCCCGACGAGTGCTCCAGACGGTTATTGAGTCTTCATGCCGCGTCGCCTCCAGGCGTACCACCCGCGTTCTGGGGCGGTTCGCCCGGGCAGGAGCGAACCGCCCACGAAGTTCTCGGCCCTAGTGTAGTGTCTCATAATTGCGGCATCTTCTGAACGTGCCACTGGCAGGTCGCCTGCCAGTGCCTTCACGCAAGGCGCACGGGCGGACAAGCCGCCCGTGGCACCCGATAAGTGATCATCAAGCTGAGACACTACACTAGTGTACCTTCACTTTTGATTGTTTGGGTGGAACTGGTTTGGCCGATCTCTCCGGCAAAGGCGCACGGATGCGCCCCAGGTACAAGAGCATGGAGAGACAGCAATGGCCAAGCGTTACATCGT
>Ga0315284_10003531_pt1 | contig 22255 bp, 16 predicted proteins | sample YL17G09_16_MG_FD_203696 | JGI IMG/M metagenome (GOLD analysis project Ga0315284, IMG submission 203696) | Sediment microbial communities from Yellowstone Lake, YNP, Wyoming, USA - YL17G09_16 | ecosystem: Environmental > Aquatic > Freshwater > Lake > Sediment | place: USA: Wyoming | collected... | reverse complement strand
TACTAGACAAGATGGAACAATTGATATGACTACTAAACAATTTACACTTTCAAATACAAGTATAAGTAACAGTAACAGTAACACTAGTAGCAGCAGTAATAGTAGTAGCAGTAACAGCAATAGTAGCAATAGCAGTAGCAATAGCAGTAACAATAATAATAGTCTTAAACAAGTTACACTTAATAAAAATAAAGGAAAAAGCAAAAATACATTTGGTATAACTTTTCAAAAAGAAAATGATAAATGGATTATTGACAACGTAAACCCTAAATTAACTAATATTAATATTGGTGATGAGATTTTAGAAGTAAATGGAACTAAAATCAAACAAATTAATAATAAAGATGAAATATTAAAATTAATAGCAAAAGGAGGAAATACTTTAAACCTAACTTTGCTACCAGCATAAACAACAAATGTGTAAACTCAATTAATTAAAAAATTGTTTAATTCTTTAAAAAACAAAATATCTATAAAATGCGTAATCAAAAGACAAATTTAATTTCTATTTAGCAAATAGTTAATTTTATTTTAGTTGTAATATATAAGATAATAATATGTCAAGTAGTTCAGCATCAGGAGGACCAGCAGTAGGACCACCACCAGGAGGAGGAAATCCAAATCCAGTAGTACAACCAGTAGGAGGACAGCCACCAACAATCGACCAATTAATAGACGAAGCAAACAAACAACTTACTTCAATAACAAACGCTTTTGGACCAAATGGTGTAAATCTTACAAGTGTTATAACTCGTAATACAAGCATAAATGTAGAATTAGATAAAATTTATGCAATTGTAGGTGAATTTGATGCTCAAATAAATAATTTAATTGAACAATTATCAAATTCTAAAACTGATGAAGAATTTAATGAATTAGGTCAAAATTTGCAAACAGCGTATACTGAATTGGATACCAAAATTAGAAATTTTTTAACAAATTTTAATACAATAATTCCTACATTAGGCGTAAGTAGACTTAATGCAAATACTAGTCTTGAAGAATTAAACAAAGCAACCGCAATTGTAACAAACATTCGAAATAAGGCATTTGCATATGTAAGAAAAGGGCCTGAATTCCCTGCAAATGCAAATGCGGAATTTACAGCTAATAAAATTTTAGTTAACGGTATTTATACAAGAGAGGGAGATGGATTAACTTTTAAAAATAATAATAATGACACTCGTATATCATTTGGAATAGACAGAGGTGTTTTAGTTCCTAGCACAGTTATTATTAATGGCACAAGTAATCAAGTTCGTCAAACTCTTCAAGGTTTTACTACTAATATTACTGGTAACCCGTATTTTTTATTAGCATATGCTTTTCAAAATATTCCTGTATTTAATCCTCCTCAAAAACCTCCTCCTCAAAATCCTCCTCCTCAAAATCCTCCTCCAGGAGGTAATCAAGGAAGTAGTTCATCTAGTAGTTCAGGAGGTAATCCTAGTGCCATAAGTCAAATTGCTGGACCTCTCGGTTCTAAAGCTGTTTCTTATCCAAATCCAGGACTTCCTAATCCAGGTGGAGGCTCCAAAAGAAAAAGAAGAAGAACCCGTAAAAACAAAAGGAAGTCAAAATCAAAAAAACAAAAAGGAGGATTTAACTATAATAATAAAATTCCGTCTTCCAATAAAAAAAAAACATCTAAACGAAGAACGAGCACAAGAACAAGTACTACTTCAACTTCAAGCAGCAAGTAAGCCCAGGATAAACGCGACACTTTTCCGGCCACAGTCCAGTAATCTCCCGTTCCTTTATTGACGCATAGCATCCTCTTAGCTTTATTATGAGACATCGTTCCTTGTAAATGCGTTTCCATGTTCTTTGAATAAGCCGCAACCAAAACGTTTTCAAAATGCATACACTATGTCCCGATTCCAAAATAATAGTTTCGGCGATTTCTGGTTTAATATAATTGTTTTTAGACACAATTGTATTAAAGTTTCTGATAGGGGAAAAGGGTTGTCGGTGTGCCAAATGATTCAATATATAATGATAATATGCACTATAGTAATCACACCATTTATAAATTGCACTACTATTAAACCATTTAAAAGTGAAAATAGTAAGATAATGATAATACATTTTGTCGTCATTATTATGACCATGTATTTCAGAATAAAGCTCGCATAAAACTAGATTAAAACGCGTATTTTTGACTTCATCAGGGTCGATATATAGGTTATCATTCTCAGAGTCATCATCATAATCAGAATCATATTCATTTATAAAATCATTTGGATTCATTTTATTAAGTATTATTATTTAAAAATTCTATTTTATTTAATAATAAATATAATAAATAATCCTTTCATTTTTTTTAAAAATAATATATATAAATGAAGATGAATATGAATCTTAGAGCATCCCTTTCGAGTTTACTAACAAATAAATATGTTTTGAATATTGTATTTTTTGTATCGGTTTTAAATGTTATTGGATATGTCATATATAGAAACTACGAAGCGGTCACATATTTTGTGCTTATTGGATTAACTATGGCTTACTTTAGCAAAAACATGATAATTATTTTAGGTGTTCCTTTAATTTTAGTCAATTTTTTTTCGATAGGAAAAAGAACAATTTATGAAGGGCTAGAAAATAAAGTGACGCCGGGTGAAAAGGCGGTTGAAGACCAGAAAGAGTTTGAAGACGTAGCGGGTATAGCAAACGTTGACATTAAAGGAACAAAAGAGGATGAAGTAAAAGGCAAGGAGAAATTCGAAGTAGGGCGCAAAAAGGGGCAATACAATATTGACTATGCTTCTACGATTGAAGACGCATATGACGACTTGAATAAAATAATTGGTGGCGAAGGTATTCAGAGACTGACGGCGGATTCGCAGCGCCTAATGCAACAACAACAGCAACTAGCAAAGGCGATGGAAGGCATGGGACCTTTAATTGAAAAGATGGCGCCTATGTTGGAAGGAGCACAGAGTATGTTGAAGAGCGTAGGTGGCGGCGACAATTTATCAAAGGTTGTTGAGGGGCTTAAAAAGAAGATGTAATTCAACTTTTCTTATGAAATTGTTAAAGTTGAGCAAAAATTAGGTTCAACTTTTCTTATGAAATTGTTAAAGTTGAGCAAAAATTAGGTTCAACTTTTTTAAACTTTTGCTCAACTTTTTTTAAAAGTTGAATATAAGAAAGAAGAATGAGAAAGTGTCCACCAGGAATTGTATGTGTAGAAAACGCGTCCATGTTTTTCTTTATATTGTGTCTTGTATTTTTTTGTTATTTTATTTACAGGTCAAACACAAATTCAGATTCAAATTTAGATTCAAACTCAAAAACAAATATTAAGCAAAATATTCACGTAACTAGTAGTCAATCGCCAAATGGTTTTAATTATCCTTATACAAGGGACGCTTTATTAGACCCTTATGCACCTCCTTTGCGTGATGAAAGGTATGCGGTTCCAATTAACGTCTCGACAAATATAGGCGCGGTAGACACCAATTATAGACAAGTCGGCATTTTAACGCCGCAAAATCAGTCGTCAAAGGATAGCATATTGCCTTTGATGGGTCGGCCTTTATTTGTAAATCGCGACAAATGGAACTATTATACGATTAGCAATCAACACAATAACGTGAAACTGCCGGTTTCCAAGGGGGGTCGCAGCTGCACGAACGAATATGGATGCGATAAGATATATAATGGCGATAGTGTTTATTTAGATGGAATAAATGAAGCGTATAATGTTACGATATATGATAATGATACGATAAAGTATCTACCCTTCTAGTTTTTAAAAAAGTTGAGCAAAAATTATTCCTTTTTTATAAGGTATTTGAATTTAATTTGGCTCCGCCTTTTTTAAAAAGTAAAAAACTAATTAGGAGGTTTTGCTCAACTTTTCTTAAAAGTTGAATTGTGCAAATTCACCCCCTTTTTTCTAAAGTTCAAAGTAATATTTTTCCGAATGATTTTTTTATTGTTTAATTTTTTATGGCTCTGGTTTTTCTTGTTAAAAATCCGTTCAATTTTACCTTTAGTTAATTTCATAATTATAATTATAAAGTATAATTATTTTTATAAAATAATTTATATATTTATATTAAGATGAATATAGATATACCAGAAGAAGTAAATATATCAAGCCAAAGTATTGTATTACCTGATGGAAGAATAAACAAGTGTTTAGAAAAATGCGCCTATACTTTTAATTATCCAGAAACAAATCTGGTTATTCAAAATAACGGTATCCAAATTACAGCCACTTTTGCAGATAACACTAGTTCAAATCCGGTTGAATACAATCATGCAAAATACGATGTTTCTAAAGTAATTATAACAAGTCCATCTTTGCACAAATTTGATAATGGAAAAGTGGCCGCGGAGTTAATCGTGGAACATAATCCGATGAATGGCGGCGACAAATTATGGGTATGTGTGCCAATAAAAGTATCCGATTCTTATAGTCCATTTATTTCAGACATAATAAATGAAACCGCAAAAAATAGACCTGAGGAGTCAGTTGAGCCATTTTCATATAATATTGATTTTACGCTTCAACAATTAATACCAGTAAAACCATATTATAATTATTATGGAAGTTATGGGCCTTATAATGGCAATTTTATTGTATTTGATGCTATGAATTCATTAACAATCAATTCAGATGCATACTCTAAAATAACAGGCGATAATTCAATTATATTGCCCAACGATATTCCTATGATAATATTAGCTCAACAAAGCGAACCAAATCCACTCTATTATAATTCAAAAGGACCCAATTTAAGTAAATTGGAAAATGAAATATACATAGATTGCAGACCAACCGGTAAATCAGATGATTTAGTTGAGATAGTAAACCCGAAACAAAATACTTCATTTGGAGCAGGATACAATCAAAATGTAATGGTTTTTTTGAAAATTATCATAGGGATTTTTTTAATGATATTTATTTTTTCCTGCATTTCAGTATTTTTGAAATATTTTGGTCCAAAAACTCCTACAAATAAATCATTATCTAGTGGAAGCACAGTATAGTCTAAATTCTTATTATAAAATACTTAAAAATAAGGTATCTTATAATATAACAATAAATACATTATGACAAACTTTTTAAAACTACCTGCAGTCATTATTAATACAAAATTTATAAGTCAAATTTTAATAAAGCCACAAAAATACGTATTTTATTTAAATAATGGTCAATTTAATGGTTATACAATTTTTGGCTCGGGAGGCATAAATACAGAAAAAATAACGATGGACGTATGCCAAGTTAAAAATCCTGAAGATTACAAAATTGTTTCAGATTGGATTACAAATGGTTTTTCTATAAATAATAATAATAATAATAATAATAATAATAAATAAATTATATTTTAGCAGCATCATACAGGTTATCCAATAAAGGTTTGTAAGAGGGTTTTGTCAACGTAGTCCCAGACGGAATAATAGGCGCCATTCGTTTCACCATTTCCTGCTCTAAAGTATACGGAAACTGATTTAATGCAGTAAACTGTTCACTTTTAATTCCCTCGGAAGGCATATAATTATTGATACCATAATTGCCGGTTGCTACATAAGAGCGGCGAACCAAATCAAACGCTACTAGAAGGGCAAGAATCGCTAAAATGGGATTCGAATTGCTAAACATATAAACAACAACGCCAAAAACGATTATTTTGCCGACGATAGTGTCGACGATATTTGCAACGGGTTGTGGTGTTTTGTAACCCATAATAAGATAAATAATAAATAAGATGGCTAATAATAGTTCGCCCATGTGCTCCTTTTGAAATAAACTAGAAAAACTACTCATATATATATCTACTTTTAAAAAAAGTAGAGCAAAATCTATCTTTTAAAAAAAACCACCTTTTAAAAAGTAGAGCCAAAATTGCGTATATTTTTGTTTTGTATAATTTTTCCTAAAGTGGAAATGACATTTTCATATTTAATTAAAATAAACTGTTAAATATATTTATAATTATATTTTAGCAGATATATATAAATTTTACAATTTTGTAAAAAAAGTGCCGTTTATTTTGCATAAACTAATGAATTTTATGCAAAATAATATTATGTTATTTTATAATGGCTGAATCAACAATTAATGTAGTTTATCCTGATATGTCTCGTCAATCGATTAATGTTAATATTAATACTACTACCGTTGGAAATCTTATGTCTAACGTTAATAGAAACGGTAAAAAATATAATTTGTTTTGTTCATATGATAATGGCAGTTATATGAATCCTTTATCAGACGATGATGATGATATATTACTTGCAAATACGTGTATGGTAACTGAATCAGCTGGCGCGCCAAGAGCAGGTGGAACAACTTATACTATTTATGCCAAAAGTTTGGATGCTGGGTATATGATGCAAGGAACAAGAAGTATGGGAGGAAGAAGAAAATCTAAAAAGTCCAGAAAATCTAGAAAATCTAAAAAGTCTAGAAAGTCTAGAAAGTCAAGAAAATCCAGAAGATAAATTAGTTGTTTTTTATTATTTTGGTTTTGGATGTAAATAATTATAATACGATTGAATTACGCAAATTAAATGATACACAGGGTTAAATGCAACGCGTCTTTTTTCTTTAACAAATGCCATAGACTGATTAACATTCATATTATTATATTTCATAAAATAACAAGCTGCTAATGAACAAGACCTGTGCATTCCTCCCATACAATGAACCAAAACTGTTTTTTTGTTTTGTATGCTAGAATGTATTTGTTCTAAAATGTTTGTTTTAGTAATAATATCAAAAAAATTAGCGCAGTATTTTGTGTTATTTTTTACAGGAACTCGAATGCAATTTTTACAATAACTAGGAAATGGAACATTCTGTGTGCAATTGATAATTGTGTCAAATTTAATATCTTGATTCATTGCATCTTTTCCTCCAATATACAAATAAGGTACTATAAGATTATAATAGGGAGCCATATAAATATAAAAAGAATATAAAAACAGCAGAATATTATATGTAAGCATTCAAATAATGAATACATATTTAGGACAAAAAGGATACACTATTTCTAAAAGCGAACTAACCGCGGATCAGCAGAAAAAAATTCGCGAAGATTTAACAATTAAGCCCTATGTTCCAGGTGCACCTGGTTCAAACAATCTCTCTACATTTCCAGCATACCGCGAATCCGCCAATAAAATGTATATGCCGCATTACTATGGACAAGAACATTTTGGCAAACCAAAAGAGATTAAGATTTCAGAGGGCACAGATATTAATATTGAATTTGCAGGAAGTTTAAGGGCGGAACAGGTTCCTGTTGTAGAAACATATGTAAACCACGTAAACAAGACTGGTTATGGTGGGGGATTATTAGAGCTTCCCTGTGCGGCCGGCAAATGTTTAGGTTATAATACAGAAATATTAATGTATGATGGAACATTTAAATATGTTCAAGATGTTGTAGTTGGAGACTTATTAATGGGTGATGATTCTACTCCAAGAACAGTTTTATCATTAGCTAGAGGAAGAGAACAAATGTATAAAATTAGTAGTAAAAAGGGAGACACATATATATGTAATGAAAGTCATATATTGTCTTTAAAATGTGCTACAAATCATAGTAAAAAAATGCAAAAAGGAAATATTATTGATATATCAGTTAAGGAATATTTAGACTTACCAAAGTCTTTTCATGGAAGAGGAGGCGTTTTATATGGTTATAAAGTTCCAATTGTTTTTAAAGAGCAATCAATTGATTTTGACCCATATTTAGTTGGTTATTGGTTAGGCGATGGTACAAGTTGTCATACTGGTATATCAACTCAAGAGTCAACAGTAATAAAATATATTGTAGATTTATGTAAAACAAAATATCAAGATTTATATTTTAAATATACAGGAAGCCAATATGACTATAGAATAAATAGTTTAAAAAATACAAATAGTTTTTTGAACTTTTTAAGAAATAATAATTTATTAAATAACAAACATATTCCGCATAATTATAAATGTAATTCAAGAGAAATTCGATTGAGTTTATTAGCAGGTTTGATAGATTCTGATGGATATTATCATAATAATTGTATTGAAATTACTCAAAAAAATGAAAAATTGTTAGATGATATTGTATTTTTGGCGCGTTCATTAGGTTTTGCTGCTTATAAAAAACAAGTAACAAAAACATGCACTAATTCAAAAGATGGACCAAAAAAAGGAACATATTTTTTAACTGTTATTTATGGTTCTGGAATTGAAGAAATTCCTACTTTATGTCCAAGAAAAAAAGGATGTATACGAAAACAAATAAAAGATGCTTTGGTTTATAGAATTAAAATTGAAAAATTAGATATAGATGAATATTATGGTTTTGAAATTGATGGAAATAGAAGATTTGTTTTAAATGATTTTTCTGTTACACATAATACTGTCCTTGCTCTCAATATTATTTCCCAATTGAAAAAAAAGACCTTCATAATCGTGCACAAAGAGTTCCTAATGAATCAGTGGATAGAACGCATCCAACAATTTTTACCAAAAGCAAGAATCGGGAAAATCCAAGGACAAATAATCGACATCGAAAACAAAGATATTGTGATTGGAATGTTACAAAGTCTTTCTATGAAAGAATACGATGCCGCCGTATTTGAAAGTTTTGGTCTAACAATTATTGACGAAGTGCATCATATATCAAGCGAGGTGTTCTCCAATTCTCTCTTTAAATTGGTAACAAAATACATGCTGGGTCTTTCCGCCACGATGAATCGCAAAGATGGCACTACACGGGTCTTCAAAATGTTTCTAGGGGAAGTCGTTTACAAGGGCAAAAGGGACGGGGATAGAAACGTAGTTGTTAGGGCAATCGACTACTTTATAAATGACGAAGAGTTTAATGAAGTAAAGACGGATTTTCGTGGAAATACCGCGTTTAGCACGATGATTTCAAAATTGTGCGAATATAACCGGCGTAGTGAGTTTATTTTGATGGTTCTCTCCGATATGCTTGTAGAAAATCCAAAACAACAGGTTATGATTTTGGCGCATAATAAGAATTTGTTGAAATATTTACATGATGCAATTGAGAGCAGGAATATAGCGACCGTTGGATACTATGTGGGCGGGATGAAAGAGGCCGCGTTAAAGTTAACGGAAACTAAACAGGTTGTTATTGCGACGTATTCGATGGCGGCAGAAGCGCTGGATATTAAAACTTTAACCACCTTAATTATGGCAACACCGAAGACGGATATTGAGCAATCAGTAGGAAGAATATTGAGAGAGAAACATAGCCAGCCAGTAGTGGTGGATATTATAGACAGTCACGACCCTTTTCAGAAACAGTGGTATAAACGCAAGGCATTTTATAAAAAGGAGAATTATAAGATTATTTATACAAAAAGCGCAAATTATGATGCAAATACTAGTGGGTGGCGCACTATTTTTGAACCGAATACAAAATGTGTAGATACAGATGATACAGAAGAAAAGGATTCGTTGCTTGCCGGAAAATGCTTAGTTAAATTATTTACAAAATCAACTTTTTAAAAAATCCACTTTTCTTATGAAATTGTAAAAATTTAGCAAAAACATTAAAATTAATTTATTTTGCTCTTTACTTTGCATAACTTTTAAAAAAGTGGAATATATATATATATGACAAATATTTCCCAAAGTGGTGGGACTATTTATATTAGGCAAAATGTTGCTAATATTGAATATCAAAGCAATAGTACAACTGGTGCATGGACAACAATTTCCAGTTGGCCAGCTACATTTACAAATAATACTCCTGCATCCGAAACTATTTTAACTGTTTCATTATTTTCCAATATAACTGTGTCATTATCCACTCAAACAACAAGTGGGTATTTTATCACCGGTTCTAATTATATTACTTATGATGGTTCTACTTCTAATTATACAGTTACTATTAGTGGGTTTACTGGCGGTTATCTTGGATTCATACAAAATGGAACATCAACAACAGATGGTAAACATACAATAACAGTTAAAAATATTAGAACAGCATTAGCATCTTCAAGTGTATTAGACCCAACAAATTTTGGCGGATGGATATGCCAGAATTATTTTGGAAAAAATATAAAAAGTGCTGTAGGTTATAATGCCGCAACTAATTTAATAACTATTACAAATTGTTCTAACTCAGCAATAGTAGGTGGTTCATCTGGAGGTATTTGTGGGCCATATTTTGGTTATAATGCAGATGCTACAGTTACAAATTGTTTCAACACAGGTTCGGCAACTGGTAGTAGTTGCGGTGGAATTTTTGGAATTAGTTTAGGTGATACAGGAGGAACAGTAACTATTTCAAATTGTTACAATACAGGTAGTGTTGGTTCTAATGCAGGAGGAATTTGTGCTGCTAGGGCAGGTTCAAATAATGGAACAGTAACTATTTCAAATTGTTACAATACAGGTGCTATTAGTGGAAATGGTGGTGGAGGTGGTATTGCAGGCCAACAATTTGGATATAATACAAATAATATATGTTCTATTTCTAATTGTTATAATATAGGTAGTATAAGTACTACTGTAACTACTACAGGTGGTCCAGGAGGTATTTGTGGTAAAGGTGCTGGTAATAATACTGCAACTATTACTTATAATCCAGTAATAAATATTACAAATTGTTATAATTTAGGAACAATTTCAAATGGTACAGGTTCACCTGTTATAGGAAGTTCAGGTATTCTTGGTGGAAATCCTAACACAGCAAGTACAAGAACTCCAACAATTAATATTACAAATTGTTATAGTGTTAATCCTGCTTCAACACCTTCTGCCGCAATAACAACGATGACTGCAGCTACACTAACTCAAACTAACTGCTTTAGTTATACAACATGGTTAGATTCTTCCGCAAACACAGCTTTAACAGATTATCCTACAAACATTTATACAAATAACCCTGGAACTACTTGGACAAAGTTAACAACAGGTACTAATGTTCCATATGTTTTATCATCTTTTAATTCTGAAATATACAGTCCCAATACAGTTACTACTTCTAATTTAAGTTATACAAGCAGCATAGGTTTATTTTCTGGAAGCACATATTCTTTAATAAGTGTAAATAATGCCGCAAAACCTAGTAATGTATCAATTACTTCAACAACAGGCGCTTTAACCATTACAAATAGTAACTATAGCACAAGTTCATATGTAAATAAAGTTTTTGTATCTAAGGGAACTGCACCAAATTATAATGCATATAATTTTAATACTTTTTCTTTAACATTACAACCCTTTACTATTTCACAAGATGGTGGAACTATTTATATTCAGCAATTAGGAACAGATATTCAATACCAAAGTAATAGCACATTAGGGACATGGACAACAATTTCTAGTTTAAATTGGCCTGTTACAATTACAAATAGTAACCCTGTATCTGGAAATATTTTAACTGTTCAGTTAACTACAAATATAACTGTATCATCTACTCAAGGTTTAAATGGGTATTTTATTACTGGTTCTAATTATATTACTTATGATGGTTCTAATTCCAATTATATAGTTACTATTAGCGGATTAACAAGTTATACTGGATTCATACAAAACGGAACATCCACATCAGATGGTTACCATACAATAACAGTAAAAAATATTAAATCAGCATTAGCAAGTGCAAGCACATTAGCAAGTGGTGCAGCATGGATATGTCAGAATTATTTTGGAAAAAATATTAAAAATATTAGTGGGTATAATGCTACAACAAATTTAATAACTATTACAAATTGTTCTAATTCAGGAAATTCAAATTTTAGTGGTGCAGGTATTTGTGGTGCATTTTTTAGTTATAACGGAAATGCTAATATTACAAATTGTTTTAATACAGGAAATCTTACTGGTGGTAGAGCATCAGGAATTTGTGGTTTTAGTTTAGCTAATACAAATGGTATTGTTACTATTACAAATTGTTATAACACCGGAACTATTAATACAGAAGGAGGAGGTATTGTAGGCATACTAGCAGCGAGTAATAATGGAAATGTTACTATTACAAATTGTTACAATAATGGTAGTAGCGTTGGTGGTGGTGATTCAGGAGGAATTGTGGGTTATCAATCAGCAAATATTAATGGAACAATAACTATTTCAAATTGTTACAATAGAGGTTCTATTAGTGGAAATGGTGGTGGTGGTGGTATTGCTGGTCGACAATTTGGAACTAATACAAATAATACATGTACTATTACAAATTGTTATAATATAGGTAATATAAGTACTACTTCAACTAGTACAGGTGCAGGAGGTATTTGTGGTAAACAAGCAGGATATAATAATTCTGCTTCTTATACTCCAATAATAGTTATTTCAAATTGTTACAATTTAGGAACAATTGGTTCTTTGTGTTCTGGTATTCTTGGTGGACAAGAATTAACAAACTCAAATACACCAAACATTACCATTACAAATTGTTATAGTGCTTATACAAGTAATGCTGGTTCAGCAATAACATCGATGGTTCTAAATACTACAACTAAATGGCCCACTCCAACACAAACCAACTCTTACAATACTTTACAAATTGATTGGTCAGACACTACTGCATCTCAAACTTTAAACGGTGCACCATCCTCTGTAACTCTTTATTTGGGTAACACAGGAACTACCTGGACAAGTGTATCACCAGGAAGTCCATATGTTTTATCTGCTTATAATTCTGAAATATATACTCCAAACGTGTATTCAAATCCAACGCTTCCAACATATACAACGATTCCTGGTTCATTTTCATCTGCGGATGGATATACGTATTCGCTAGTAAGTGCAAATACAAATAATGTATCAGTTAATTCGACTACAGGTGCTTTAACATTTACTAATTTGCAGTGGAGTTTTAATTATACTGCAAATGTATTTGTATCTAAAGGAACTGCTCCATCTTATACTTCATATAATATTTCAACCTTTACTTTAAATAATGTATATTGTTTTAAAGAAGGGACAAAAATTTTGTGTTTTACAGACAAAGAAGAGTATATTCCGATTGAAAATTTAAAACCAGGATTTCTAGTAAAAACGGTTTCTTCTGGGTTCAAAAAAATAGAACATATTGGAAATGCCAGGGTATACTATGATATAAAAAAACATGGTCGCATAAAACAAAATTTATATAGATTATGCAAAACAGATTATCCAGAATTATTTGAAGACTTAATTATAACTGGTTGCCACTCTATTTTAGTTGAAGACTTTGTTGATGAAGAACAACGAAATAAAACAATTGAAGTAAATGGAAATACTTATTTGACGGAAAATTACTACAGATTGCCTGCTTGTGCGGATAGTAGAGCCAAAATTTACGAAGTAGACGATGTTCACGTAGTATATCACTTTTCACTAGAACATTCTGATTATTTTATGAATTATGGGGTTTATGCAAATGGATTGCTTCTTGAAACAACGAGTAATCGGATGATGAAAGAAATGGCATGTTTAAACCCAATCTAATCTACTTTACAATTTCATAAGAAAAGTGGAATAGTATATGTAGTCAACAAATATATTGGTGTCAGGATTTTGTAAAAATATTTTTTTGGTTCTGAATGGGTATTTATATAAAAACCTACAATCAGAAAAAATTTCTGTTTCATTATCATCAAAATTATCACCGTTTTCTAATAGTAATTTTTTGAAATTATTTTTTTCAACAAATTGTATCATTTTGTTAATGGGTCTTACGCACAGTACCTTTCCATTTTGTTCTCTTATATACTTATAAACATAATCAAATACTAAGGTAGCAAAGGGTATTTTAGTTTTTATAAAATAGTTTGCAATATAATACGGTATTAAATTTTGAATATGTTGAACAGCATATGTATCGTAATTATTCCATACAAATATAAATCCGATTGGAGTGTTTTTTAAATAACTTACGATTGCAACTATTTCACTAATACTTTCATTACAGTCAGTAGTATTGAAAAACAAATTTGCACCATTAACTAGAACTTCAAAAGGGTTCTCTATTTCTTTTAAATTGATTGGATTATTATTTTCAAGTAATTCCTGATATTTTTTTACATTTTCTAATAAAAAATTTTGACTTGTTATTTCATTTGTTAAAAATTCGTTGAAACATTTGTTCTGAAAAACCAAGAGCTCTTGAAACTCTTTTCTCTCGTTTTCATTTCTATTTATATGTAAAATTTTAAATGAAAGTTCAGACATATATTTTTTAAAATATAATAATTTTTAAAGTATAATATTTTTAACGCATAAAACTATTTTAATATGGAACCTAATCCATCACACACACTACATTCCGTGTAGGGCATTACTTCAAGACCCGTTGAATTACAAGTGATACACTTAATACCTTCACACATTTCACAAATTTTAGGGTCTGTCTTAATTAATCCAACGCCAAAACAAACTTTACACTGAACCTTTTCTAATTTAGGAATAGAATTGTTGTTATTATCAGACATCTTTATAAATAAACTTTTTTTAAAAGTTTAGCAAATAAACTTTTCAGAAAAGTTTAACAAAACACCCTAAATATTTTTTTAATTTTTCTAAAGTGCAACAATTTTGCTAAACTTTTTTGAAAAGTTTATTTGCTCTACTTTTTTTAAAAAAGTAGATTATGATTAAGGTCGGAATCAACGGTTTTGGCAGAATTGGCAAATGCCTTCTTATACAGCTACTTGAAAATCCCAAGTATTCTATAACATGTCTGAATGCTCCTAGCATTTTAATAGATGAAATCCAAGATTATTTAGCATATGATACTACTCATAAACACGGTATTAAAATAGTTGTTAAAATATTAGACGATAATACATTTCAAATAAATCATCATGTAATCAAATTATTTAAGGAGAGAGACGCAAAAAAGATTGACTGGGTCTTTTTAAAAGTTGATTACCTATTTGACGCCACAGGTGCATATTTAACAGCCGAAAAATGTGCCGACCATAATGCTCCCTATATTATTATGAGCTCGCCACCAAAAGACAAAACACCCACTTTTATACATAGCGTAAATGATGACAAATATGGTGGTGAACGCGTAGTATCTGGGTCTTCATGCACTACTAATTGTATTGCGCCTATGCTGCGAATTTTAGACGATGCTTTCACAATTAAAAGTTGTGTTTTTACAACAATTCACGCTACAACTGCCTCGCAATTTGTAGTAGACGTTCAAAAGAAGTCATCTCGTTCTAATCGGTCTTTAATGAATAACATTATTCCGCATACTACAGGCGCGTCGTCTTCGATTATAAGCGTCCTTCCTAATTTAAAAGGAAAAATTCATGGAACAAGTGTTCGTGTTCCTGTTGTCAATTGTTCTCTCATCGATATGAATATTGAATTGGAAAACCAAGATGTTACTTTATCTGATATTCAAGAATTATTAAAGTCCAGCAAGTTTTACAATACAGTTTATAATGTAACAAATAAAAATTTAGTGAGTAGCGATTTTACCACAACAAATACGCCGACAATATTGGATATAAACGCCTGTATACCTCTAGGCAACGGCAAATTCAAACTGTTTGTTTGGTATGATAATGAGTGGTCGTATTCCGCGCAGCTAATTCGCCTAGCAGAAACGATGCATAGTTTCAACAATTCAATTAAAGAGCAAAAATACTACTTTGAAAATTTGGATTTCAAAGGAAAAGGCGTTGTTTGCCGATTGGACTTTAATGTGCCGCGAAATAAAGCAGGAGAAGTAACTGATGATTTTCGTATTTTTTCGGCGATTCCCACAATAAAAACTATTCTGGAGCAGTCGCCCAAGTATTTGATTCTTACATCGCATTTTGGAAGACCTAAAGGGTCTAGCCCGAGTCTTTCTCTCCGATTCTTAATTCCGATTCTTCAAAAATACTTGTTAAAAGAGGTCAAATTTTTGGAACATGGACTAACTGAGAAAACGTTAGAGGAAATTAAAGAGGCAGAAGGCATCTATTTATTGGAGAATTTGCGTTTTCATGAAGAGGAAACTGCGTATGAAAAAGACGATAAAATATGTGAAAAAACGGTGAACATTTACAAGGACTTGGGCGACGTTTTTGTTTGCGATGCATTCGGTTGCGCCCATAGAAAACACCTGAGCATTTATGCTATGAAATATTTTGAAAAACCATATGGATATGGCCGCCTAATTAAAAAAGAAATAGAAGCAATCGGCAGTTTAATAAACAGCGCCGATAAAAAAGTGCTTGGCATCATCGGTGGTAATAAAATACAGGATAAAATGCCAATTATAGATTCACTCAAGAAAATACCAGGGTCCAAAATTTATGTTGCTGGAGGTTTAGCAAAACAATATAAAAAAACAAATTTGGAAAATGAGATTGTTGTAATGAGTGACGGTTATGGTGCAATCAGTTTAGATGCAAAACCAGAATATATTAACTCTGTTACAGAGTCGCAGTTGAATGTATATGATATTGGTTCCAATAGTTTAGAATGGTTGAAGTATTACATAAAATCGAGCGATATCATTTTTTGGAACGGTTCTTTAGGAGTTATTGAACATGAAGATTATAAAAAGGGTAGTTTAGAATTACTGGATTTCCTTTTTGAACAAAAAGACAAGACTGTCATTATTGGAGGAGGAGAGACAGCATCCCTTATTACAGATAAAACGGGATTTGGAAATGTATATGTTTCAACAGGAGGCGGAGCATTATTGGAGTATTTACAGAATAAAGTGTTGCATAATAAAACACTTGTGGGGCTTGAAATATACTTTTAGGAAAAGTATAGCAAAAATTTTAATATTTAAGAAATGAACTTTTTTTATAAAATTGTTACTAATAAAATAATTATGTTTATTACTTTTAGGAAGATATTATAACCAATAATTTTATTTATTGGTTATAAAAGTAAATAAAAAGGAATGATTTTGCTCCACTTTTTTTAAAAGTGGAAAAGTAAATAAAAAGGAATGATTTTGCTCCACTTTTTTTAAAAGTGGAAAAGTAAATAAAAAAGGGTAGATTTTGCTCCACTTTTTTTAAAAGTGGATTTTTTTAAAAGTGGATTTTTTTAAAAGTGGATTTTTTTAAAAGTGGATTTTTTTAAAAGTGGATTTTTTTAAAAGTGGATTTTTTTAAAAGTGGAATATATATATGTCTGGAATTTTGTGGTTTAAGGATTGTTCATACAAGAACAAAAGTTTAGTAGGAGGTAAATGCTGTTCTCTAGGTGAATTATATAATTTGTCAAAAAAAATGCTCTTCTCTGTAGCCGATGGATTTGCCATTACTACAACCTTGTATGATGAATTTATTATTTACAACAATTTGTTGACCATAATTGAAGATAAAATTGTATCAATAGACTCTGAAAATATCCGCGCATTAGAGACCCAATCAAAAGAACTCCGTGAATTAATTATTAATGCCAACTTATCTGAAAACCATACTAAGGAAATTGTTGCCGCATATAAAGAGCTATGTAGTTTATACCGAAGAGAGAACATGGAAGTTGCAATCAGGTCTTCTGCAATTGCCGAAGATTTGCCCAACGCGTCTTTTGCGGGACAACAAGATACCTATTTGAATATTACCGGAGAAGATGAATTGATTTTATCCGTTAAAAAATGTTTTGCTTCTCTCTTTAATAGTCGTGCCATTTCATATCGAAAAACCCACAACATTCAGCTACAAGATGTGAAAATTTCCGTGGCTGTTCAAAAAATGGTTCGCTCCGATATTGGCTCAGCAGGTGTTGCCTTTTCGATTGACCCTGAAACCGGTTACAACAAAGCAATCGTAATCAATTCCGCTTTTGGACTCGGTGAGCTAGTTGTGTCTGGCGGTGTTAAACCAGATGAATATATTTTGGACAAACGTGTATTAAGGGATATTAATTCGGACCCCATTATTATGAAAAAGAAGGGTGATAAAAATACCAAGATTATTTATAATGAAACAGGCGGCGTAAAAGAAGTGGAGACAAGTGTCTCTGAAAAATTGAATTTGAGTTTAACAAATACCCAGGCCATCAATTTGGCGCGTTATGTGTTACGACTAGAGGAGTCCTATTCTAAACTTTTTCAAAAACCGATTGGCGTGGATGTTGAATGGGCCATCGACGGAATTGACCACAATATTTACATTATTCAAACTAGACCAGAAACTATTCATAGCAATTCTGAAAATTTGGAGATTTGCAAGTATATTTTATTGGGAAATCAAAAGAAGGACCTTCTAGTTTCAGGGGTCTCCGTTGGTGATAAAATTAGTGCGGGTAAAATTAAAATCTTGAAAAGCATCGATGACTTTGAACAATTTGAAAAGGGCGACATTTTAGTGACAGAAATGACGACGCCCGATTGGGAGCCAATCATGAAGATTTCCTCTGGAATTATTACAAATAAAGGCGGCAGGACTTGTCATGCGGCAATTGTTGCAAGAGAATTGGCTTTGAATGCAATTGTTGGAACCGGAAATGGAACTGAAATATTAAAAGATGTAAAAGAAGTCACACTTTCATGTGCAGAAGGAGAGCAGGGAAATGTATATAATGGAATATTGAATTTTGAAATTGAGCGAATTAAAATTGATAATAATTTAAAGTTGCCAGTAAAACTGATGTTGAATGTTGGCAACCCTGAAAACAGTTTTAATAGTTCTATTATTCCAAATTCAGGTGTTGGATTGGCGCGCCTTGAGTTTATTATTAGTAATTACATCAAAATCCATCCGATTGCTTTGTGCAACTATCCCAAAATACGAGAAGATATTCGCGATAAAATATACGAAATGATTGGCAGTCATGATAATGGCAAGTGGTATTTTATTACTAGGTTGGCGCGTGGTATTTCCAAAATAGCCGCGGCATTTTATCCAAATGACGTGATTGTGCGTTTGTCGGATTTCAAGTCGAATGAATACAGGAACCTAGTTGGCGGCGAATTGTATGAGCCGAATGAGGAAAATCCGATGATTGGGTGGCGCGGAGCATCCAGATATTATTCTCCTGATTACGAACAAGGTTTTGAATTGGAGTGCGAGGCAATCAAATATGCAAGAGAAGAGATGAAAATGTCTAATATAATTGTGATGATTCCATTTTGCAGGACGCCCAAAGAGTGTCAGCTCGTAATTGATAAAATGGAGGCTTATGGACTAAAGCGCGGCGAAAATGGGCTTCAAATTTATTTGATGTGCGAGATTCCTTCGAACGTAATTGAAGCAAATGAATTTAGTCCGATGATTGACGGGGTTTCAATTGGTGGAAATGATTTGTTGCAATTGACTTTAGGTGTTGACCGAGATAGTGACAAAATTACGTATTTGTCGAGCGACGAAAATTTGAGTTATCGAAGGATGATTAGTATGGCAATTAAAACATACAAGGCGAATGGAATTAAAATTGGGTTTTGCGGACAACAACCGTCGGATAGCACGGAATTCTGTAGGTTTTTAATTAATGAGAAGATTGATAGTATTTCGGTTACACCGGACTCGGCTCTAAAGACGATTAAGAACCTTGGTTCAACTTCCACTTTTTAAAAAATCCACTTTTCAAAAAAGTGGAGCAAAAACAACAAGTCAAATATAATATTTATTTAAAAGCACTTTAAATAAATATTTTGCTATACTTTAAATAAATATTTTGCTATACTTTAAATAAATATCTTGCTCCACTTTTTTTAAAAGTGGATATATATATTATATGTCTAGTCCTTTAAGTTTAACATATGAGAATATTCCTGCTGGATTTACTTTAATATTACCTATAAATACTGGGTCAATTAATTCTATTAATTGGGGTCCTGAAACATTAACAGATGGTGTAACAACTTACGTTTATACTACTGCTCCTACAACTCCTACTACTGTTGAAATTTCAGGAACAGGTATTACTAGTTTTAATTATTATACTTTAGGAACAGGTCAATTATTATTAACCGCATGTAATAGTTTTGGTACTATTGGATTAACAAATTTGTCAGGTATGTTTAATAATTGTATAAGTTTGACTTTAGTTCCTAGCATATTACCATCAAATGTTACACTAATGCCTGGTATGTTTTATGGTGCTGTAAATTTTAATCAAGACATTAGTAATTGGGATGTTTCCCAAGTTGTACAGATGAATAATATGTTAAATGGTTCTTATTTAGATACAGATAATTATAATGCTTTACTGAATGGATGGTCTAGTCAAACTTTACAATCTGGTGTGCAATTCGGTGCTGAAGGACTAGTATATACATCTACAGGATTAATAGGAAGAAATATATTAACAGGAACATATAATTGGACAATTGTTGGCGATGCTTATCAACAACCAGATACAGTAACACAAAATGTTCCATTTAGTTTGAGTTATAATAATAATGGTTTAACTGTAGGTAATGAGTATCAATTATATTATTTAAGTACTCCACTTTCGGACCCAGTTACTTTTAGTACTTCTCCGTTAAATTTTACAAATCTAATTTCAAGTAATAGCGGTCTAATTCCATTTTTTTTACTTGATAATACTACTTCAACTACTGTGACAGCGTTTTCCATTAATGTTTCTGCTAATGACATAGTTTGTTTCAAAGAAGGGTCAAAAATCCTTACTGATAATGGTTATAAACCTATTGAGACTTTAAGAAAGGGTGATTTGGTTAAAACGTTGAAACATGGGTATAAACCAATTTATATGATTGGCAAAAGAGATATTTATAATCCTGCTGTAAAGGATAGAATCAAAGACCAGCTTTACAAATGCTCTAAAAATAAGTACCCTGAATTAACCGAAGACCTTGTTATTACAGGATGTCACTCTATTTTAGTTGATGAATTTACTAATCAAAAACAAAAAAACAAAGCAATAGAAGTGAATAATGGTAAACTTTGTATAACGGATAATAAATACCGTTTGCCTGCATGCGTTGATGAAAGAGCATCTGTCTATGAAAACAAAGGCAATTTTACGATTTACCATATTGCTTTGGAAAATGACGATTATTACATGAACTACGGAATTTATGCAAATGGACTTTTAGTAGAAACATGTTCGAAACGTTACTTGAAAGAGCTTTCCAATATGGTCCACTTTTAGGAAAAGTTTTTACAAAAATAAGAAACCAAATAAAGACTCAGAATGTAATATTTTATAAAAAAGTAAAAATAAATTTAGGAGTTTTGCTCCACTTTTTTTAAAAGTGGAATATATATGTCCTTTATTGTTTTAAGACATGGTGAGTCGGTTTGGAACAAAGAAAATAAGTTTACCGGTTGGGTAGATGTTGGATTAAGTGAAAAAGGTGAGCAAGAAGCACTTCTTGCAGGCGCCAAATTACAAAATTATAATTTTGACAATATCATTATTAGTGATTTAAAAAGAACTAGAAAAACCGCAATTTTGTTACTTAAAAATAGACCACTTCCAGAAAAAGAAAAAATAATATTTACTGTTTCTCCAGAAGTCAAAGAGAGAAGTTATGGCGATTTAGCAGGAATTGTTAAAAGCGAATTAAAGGAAAAATACGGCGAAGAACAGATGCGAATTTGGCGCCGGTCTTATTACGAGCGCCCACCCGGCGGAGAGAATTTAGAAGATGTTAAAAACCGTATTGGTCCTTTTTTTGACAAATTTATATTGCCTCTTTTAAAAACAGGGAAAAATGTCCTACTTGTGTCACATGGTAATGCTTTGCGCGCCCTATTTGTCCACCTTGGTTTTAAAGACGAGAAATCAGTTGAGCATTTTGAGTTGGCAACGGCCACCCCAATTTCCATCGATGTCTTCAAAAAGGACTACCATTATTTAAATGATTACGAGCTTATTGGTCAGCAAATTCTTGATAGTCGCGGGTTCCCAACAATCCAAGTTGCATGTTTAGACAAAGCAACCAATAAGTTGGTCGGCAAAGGTTCAAGTCCTAGTGGCGCATCTTGTGGTTCTTCTGAGGTTTTAGAGTTGCGCGATGGCGACTCTTCTCTCTTTAAAGGGAAATCTGTTTTTAAATCAATCGAAAATATTGGAATCATTAATAAAAAAATTAGTTTGAATACGAGTAACTTTACCAATCTGACAAAAATAGACGAGCAATTGAAGATAATTGATGGCACCGATTTGAAGACGGTCCTTGGTGGAAATACTACGACAGCTGTTAGTTTTTGCATGGCAGCAGCAGCGGCAAACGCAGAAGGATTGGAAATGTTTCAGTATATTCAGAAACACTATGATTTTCCTTTGAATTCTGTAATCCCTACTCCTTTAGTAAATATAATAAATGGAGGCAAACATGGGGTCACAGATGATTTGAAAATCCAAGAGTTCATGATTTTTCCTAACGAGTCATATTCG
>Ga0315284_10003529_pt1 | contig 22255 bp, 57 predicted proteins | sample YL17G09_16_MG_FD_203696 | JGI IMG/M metagenome (GOLD analysis project Ga0315284, IMG submission 203696) | Sediment microbial communities from Yellowstone Lake, YNP, Wyoming, USA - YL17G09_16 | ecosystem: Environmental > Aquatic > Freshwater > Lake > Sediment | place: USA: Wyoming | collected... | reverse complement strand
AGCCTAGGCATAGAGCCGCAGGCATAGCCTAGGCATAGAGCCGCAGGCATAGCCTAGGCATAGAGCCGCAGGCATAGCCTAGGCATAGAGCCGCAGGCATAGCCTAGGCATAGAGCCGCAGGCATAGCCTAGGCATAGAGCCGCAGGCATAGAAGCCTAAAAATAATATACTATATGTATATATGAAAGGATAAAAATATAATGATTATACTATTCTATATCTTATCAATTTTAGGTTTATTAGTTTGCTTTTTTGGGTTAGAAATTTATCTATTTAAAAAATGGATAAATACCCTAAAAGAATTAAAAAATGCTTATATAGACTTAAAACAAAACAAAAAGGATTTAAAGGAGTTTTTAAAATGAAAACAAAACAATATAATTTTGGCAATTGCATACCTGAAAGTGTTAAATTATATAATAAATTAAAAAGACAAGGGCTAAATCCTGAATTTGTAGAAGGCTGGGTTGAAGTTAGCGAATTTCCTGATTTAGAACCTTGTAGAGAATTTTTAGAATTATATTACCCCGATATGATTAAAAAATTAGATAAAAATATTCTATATGATGATTATATAAGAGTATTACCCCATACATGGGTAATTTTGGATAATCAATATATTGATATTACAAAAAGTCAATTTGATAACTATGGGGGAATTATTAAGTATTATGAAAGTATGAGATATGTACCGAATAATAATAGAAAATTATCAGCAATAGAAATTACTGATTTTTTTGATGATAGAGATTTTATTACAGAACAAAATAAATATATCCGTTTTCCCGACGAGGTTGACAGATAGAAAGAAATCAGTTATACTTGTTATATGAGAGGTATATATGGATAATAATAAAGTTTTTTCTGTTATTGGAGATGAAGGCGATTTAATATGTATTGAATGTAAAACAGAAAAGAAAATGAAATTTTCTGCATATTGCTTAAAATGTAAAATTAAATTAGAGCCGACTTATTTAGAAAGGAAAAAACAAAATGCCAAGAGGTAGACCAAAAGGTAGTAAAGGTAAGCCAAAAATAATTAAAGAAACTTCTTTAGAAATTAAGCGGATTAAAAAAGAAATAAAAGATTTAAGAGCCGAAAAATTATCTTTACCCGCAGGGGATAAAAGGCGAATTGAATTACATAGAAAAATTAAGGATATGAAACTATTATTGATAGAGAAAAAAGAAGTTAAGGCAGAAAAAATAATAGAAATAACACAAGCTAATACAGAAAAAGAGCCTTTTATTGCAGAAATTTTAAAGTTAGAAAAGCAATATAATATAACTCCGACTTTTGAAAGTTTGGGGATAGATTTATATGGATATAATATAGAAAATTTAAAAAAGCATATTGAATGTATAAAGCGGAAGCGTGGACTTGACAAATAGCAAAAGGATATGCTATACTTAATTAGAAGCATAAAAAAAGGAGAAAAAAATGAAAAAAGTATTTAAATTTACTTGCGAGTATTTGGTAAGAGCAAAAAGTAGAGAACAAGCGGAAAAAGAAGTAATGGAAGAATTTGGTTTTGATGTTTATGAGAGCCATATTCTTTGTGAGGAAATAACAGATAAAATACAAGAAGTAGATTTAGATTTAACAAAATAGAAAAGGAGAAACTAAAATGATTAAAACTATTGTTAAAAAAACTTATGTAAACGATGAGGGATTTAATTTCACTTTTGAGCCTATTGAAGATACTTTAAAAATTATTAAAACTAAAACAGGATTTGAAGCAAAATATTTAACTCCTGATAATGACCCGATAGACCCCAGAGAAGATGAGAATTATTCTAATATGATATGTTTTCATAGTAGATATACTTTAGGGGATAAGCATAATTGTAGTGATTATGAAGATTTTATTTTATCTTTGGCAGAAGAATTAAATCTAATTGAAAGTAAAGATAATAATGGAAAATATACAATACAAAAATTATTTGAAGAAATTGAAAGGAAATTGGTATGTATATTACCATTATATTTATATGACCATAGTGGTATTAGTATGCGAACATTTAGGCATGGTTATCATAAAGACTGGGATTGGGGACAAGTAGGATTTATTTATTTGACTAAAAAGAATTTAAAGAAATGGGGAATTAAGAAATCTCAAGCAGAAAAATATTTAATACAAGAAGTAGAAGTTTACAGCCAATATTTAGAGGGAGATTGTTATTGTATTGTAAAAGAAAATTATAACCATAATAAAGAACAAATAGATTATGATGTAGTAGGTGGTTATTTTGGTTATGATGAGGCTAAAAAGGCATTAGAAACAGAAATATAAAAGGAGAAAATATGAAAATTTATTTAAGAAATTTAAAAACTTATGAATGGGAATTAAAAGAAGGAACATTAGAAGAATTACAAAAAGATTTTAATGATAGAAAAATTATAATTTCTGAAACTGCGAACATCGGATATAAGGCGAACATCGGATATAAGGCGAACATCGGAGATGAGGCGAACATCGGAGATGAGGCGAACATCGGAAATTATGCGAACATCGGAGATTATGCGAACATCGGAGATGAGGCGAACATCGGATATAAGGCGAACATCGGAGATGAGGCGAACATCGGAAATTATGCGAACATCGGAGATTATGCGAACATCGGATATAAGGCGAACATCGGAGATTATGCGAACATCGGAGATGAGGCGAACATCGGAAATTATGCGAACATCGGAGATTATGCGAACATCGGAGATGAGGCGAACATCGGAAATTATGCGAACATCGGATATAAGGCGAACATCGGATATAAGGCGAACATCGGATATAAGGCGAACATCGGAAAAATAGATATATTTACTAAAGAATACATTTATATTCAATTAGGTTTGCTACCCGATGATAGAGAATACTACATTATGTATAAAGCAGTTAGCGAAGATTTAATTGATTTTTATACTAAAAAATATCAATATAAAATAGGTAAAGGAGATAAAAATACTAAACTTGAAAGAAATCAAAATATAGAATGTGGAGAGGGCTGGCACTTTACCAATTTATGGGAAGCAAACGCTTTTGGTAAAAATAATCGAGAACCTTTTAAAATAATTTCAGCTAAAATAAAACTAAATGATATACTTTCAGTACATAAAAAAGCCAGAGTAAAAGCATTTAGCAATATAAAAATAGTAGATATAAAATTATAAAGAAAGGACTTGCCATGCGTAAAATAGGTAATTTATTTACATTAGCCGAACAGCAATTACAAAAAGAAAAAAATGAAGGAATAATCCCTTGTTATACTTTATCGGATATAGTGGATTATGCTATTTTAATTAGAAAATGGTTAGATGAAAACTCTAAAGAAATGAGTAAAATAATGAAATTAACTAAAGCTGAATTAAAAAGGAATAAAAATTTAGGTAGACAGAGGCGTTATTTAAAAACAGGGAGATGAGAATATGTATAAAATAATTGATTTACAGGGCGTAGGCACAATGGAAGATAGGCGATTTAAGACCAAAAAAGCCATTGTAGAAGCATTAGCCAGTTATCACGATATTGATTTTACAGGCTGTTTAAGAGATAATGACGAAACAGATATTTATACATATATTGAGCAATTTAAAACTACACAAGAGAAGCTGGATTATTTATGCGATTATGGACAATGGGAAGTAAAAAGATTAAGGAAATAAAATGAAAAAAATATCCCTAAAATGCCCTCAATGTAATAATAAAGTAAATATACCTATTGATTGGGAACATATGATTTTTTATTGCACTAATTGTGGCGGTAAAATGGAAATAGATAATGAAGTTATAGGAGATAATTTTCCTGCTATGAAAAGAATTTTAGATAAAACATTTTGCCCTGAATTAGAAGAAATTAAAAATTTTATAGGAAATAAAATAACAGAAAACGATATTGAACATTTTAAATTGGATTTGGAGATTATTACTTTTGATAATTTATTAAAAGAATGGAGTATAAAATGAAAGAATATATAGTTTATAATCATAATGATAATTTTTATTCTTTAGATGATTTAGTAAGAAATAATGGCGAACCGACAGCCTTTAACTCTGATGTAAGAATTAAAAAATATAAAATTACATTAGAAGAAATACTTGAACCTTTAGAAGTATTAAAAGAAAGAATAAAAGACCTCTATAAAAAAGAAACTAATTATCATAATAAAGACGCATTAAATAAATATAGCAGAAATTTGTTTGGGGTAATCGTTAAAGATTTGGATAAAAAATTTACAGAAGAAGAAAAATTAAAAGCAATAAGAGAAATAATTGAAAACGCAAGTAAAAATGAACAAATAGATTTATCTTGTTTTGAATGGATATTTAAGAGTGTTAGGTTTGATTATCAGAAATCGGAAAATTGGTATAGTTATAGTGCATATTATAGGGAAGATATAAAACACCCCAGTTATTATACTCCTTCTAAAAATAGTAATTATATTCTTACTTTTAAAACATTAGCAGGAGCAAAAAGAAATTTTATAAAAAGATTTTTAGAAAAGGAAGAATTAAAATGAAAAAATATACTCATTATACATACCGTATAGGGTGGTTTAGGATTAGTTTTTATAGATTGGGTTATAGATTTTGTTTGAGAATAGAAATATCAAGAGGTTGGAATTAAAAAAGGAGAATAAAATGCATATTGAAATTTGTCCGTATTGCAATCAAGAAATACAAGTAAGTTATGGAATAAGACCTTGCCCCAAATGTAAAAAATTAATAAATATTTATCCAGATGATACTTTAATTTTAGAGAGGTGTATAAATGTGGGAATTGGAGAGTTTTTTAAAACCTTATTTAAAGGATAAAAAAGTAGTTATTAGTTTATTAAAAAATAACTTAAAACTAATTGATACTGAATGTTTAATTGAAATAATAAAGGTTTTAAATGATGAATTAAAAATTAGAATAGAAGAATTTGAGGAAAAGAAAAAAGGATAAAATGTATCATGCTGGAGTAATTACGAAAACAGGAGATATTAAAGGTAAGGCTTTTGAAAATAAAGACCTTGCGGAAGCCTATATACTTGAAATTGCAGAAAAGGAAGGAATAAAACAAGGCAGAATACGCAATACCGCCACAGGCGAAGAAGAAGTAATAAATTGGGAGTAAAATAAAATGATGATTAAATTAACTTGTATATCAGAGGTTTGTGGTTATTCTTATTCTGTTAGTGAAACAGAATTTAGAGAAAATGGGCTATACTATGTTAGATGTTTAGTTTGTGGAAGCAAAAATAAAGTAAGTAATTTAGAAGAAATAGTAGAGCAAGATATTTATAAGAAAGCAGAAGAATACATAAATAAATGGTTTGCTGAATTGGGAATTGAGGGAACGCTGGAAATGATAGAACGGAATAAAGAACAAGCGACATACAGAATTTATGTAGAATTATTAAGAAAGAGAGGATTAATCAAATGAAGGTAGGATATTTTGGATTAAAACTAATTTTACTTACAAGGTAAATCATAAAACAATGCACAAAATATGCTATACTATATAGTAAGTAGATAAATAGGGTAATGAACAAGGTAAAAGTGGCACAGAGAGGCTATGATGACCAAAAACAAGGCAAAAAACAGGGGTATAGATAGTTTATTGGATTATTTAGACCAGCAAATAAATGGCTATTATCAAAAGACAGGAAACTATCCTCAAAAAATAATTTTAAGTAATTTAGGGCATGCAAAATTATTTTCTGAATTAGAGCTTGAGCCGATATTAGATAATTGCTGGAAAAATAAAAAAGATAATTATAAAGGAATACTAATAGAAATATCTAATATAGAACAAATAAATTTAGAATAGGAGAAAGTTGTGAATACTTTTTTACCATATAAAAGTTTTACTAAATCAGCTCAATGTTTAGATTATAGGCGTTTGGGAAAACAAAGATTAGAGGCGTGGCAGATTTATCTTGCATTGACACAAGAAAATTATGGTTGGAAAAATTACCCTATCGTAAAAATGTGGAGTGGATATGAAAAACATTTACTTGATTATGGTATTATTATTTGTATAGAATGGATAAATAGAGGATTTAAAGATACAATGTTACAAAAATTTCAAAAAGAATATATTAATTTTAAAGGATTTTATTATTTGCCAAGTTGGTTAGGAAATAAAAAATTTCATTCTTCTATGCGAAGTAATTTATTAAGAAAAGATAAAGAATGGTATAGTCAATTTGGTTGGAAAGAAAAAAATAATTTACCATATTATTGGATAAAGGAGAGATAATGAATATATTAAAAAAAAGAGAATATGATAAAAATTATTATTTAAAAAACAAAGAAAAAATAGACAAAAGACATAAAGAATATGCCAAAACCCATAAAGAAGAAGCAAAACGATACAGAGAAGAACACAAAAAAGAATGGACAGAATATCATAAAAATTATCAAAAAGAATATTATCAATTAAATAAAAATAAAATAGATAAAAGGCATAAAGAATATAATTTAGAACATAAAAAAGAATTAGTTGAATATCATAAACAGCACCAAAAAAGATATAGGAAATCTCATATAAACCAAATTCGTATTAACGAAAATAATAGAATAAAAATAGATATAAATTTTAAATTAACTAAATATTTGAGAAATAGATTATATTTAGCATTAAAGAATAATCAAAAAACAGGACATACATTAGAATTATTGGGTTGTAGTATAAAATTTTTAAAAGAACATTTAGAAAAAGAATTTCGAGAGGGTATGAATTGGAATAATTGGGGCGTAGGCGAAGGGAAGTGGAATATAGACCATATAAGACCTTGTGCAAGTTTTGATTTAAGCAAAGCAAGTGAACAAAAGAAATGTTTTCATTATACCAATTTACAACCTTTATGGGCGAGGGAAAATTATAGTAAAAATAACAAAATTTTATAAAAGGAGTTTTTTATGAATTTCGATTTTTTCGATTTACTTGGAATAAATCAGTTATTAGAATGGGGTAAAGAAGTAATAGGTATTAAAAAAGAGCAAGATACTACTGCTCAAAAAGAAGTATATCATTCTGAACAAATTACTCCAAAAAAATACTCATTTAGACCGCAAACATTATCTCAATATATAGGTCAGGCGAGGGCAAAAGAATTAATTAATATTAATTTAGAAAAAGTAAGAACTATAAAACCCGTTCATTTTATTATTAGTGGAAGCAAAGGTACGGGAAAAAGTACATTGGCTTATATCATAGCAAATGAATTAAATTTAGAAATATCTACTTATGTAGCAGGGTCTTTTACGCAGGATAATTTGATACAATTTTTATCTAAAAATCAAGACGCAGTAAATCCGCAAATTCTTTTCGTAGATGAGATACATGGATTAGAAAAATCTTTGGGAGAATTCATGTACCCCTTGTTAGAGGATTTTCTTCTTCCTGTGGGTAATATAAAGGTTAGACCATTTATTTTTATCGGGGCAACGACAGATAAAAATATTCTTCAAAAAAGATTAGCTCCTCTAATTGATAGGTGTCAAAGTGTCAACCTTGAACATTATTCTGCCGAAGATATAAAAGCAATCCTAAAGCAATACAATGACCAATTATATAAATTAAATATAGAAGAAAAAGATTATGATTTACTTGCAGTTAATACTCGATATACGCCAAGAATAGCTATAAACTATTTTGATGATTTTGTTATTGTAAAAAATATGGATAAAGTTTTATCTGCTCATCAGGTTATTAAAAATTCATTAACAATAGAGGATTTAATTGTGTTAAATCATTTAGCTGAAATTAACAAACCTGTTGGGGCGGAAGTTTTGGCAATTATTACTCAACAGACTAAAGCGGATTATCTTTATTTACAAGAAAGTTTTTTAATTTCAGAGGGATATGTGAATAGAACCGCACGAGGAAGAGGAATTACCGAAAAAGGAAAAACTATACTTCAAGGACTGAAAAATGGAAATCTTTATTAATACAAAAAGAACTACAAGTAAACGAGATTTAGAAATTATTGAGAATATAGCAGAAGAATATAAATATGCTCTTGATTTATTGCAACCTGTTTTAAAGTTAAATAATCTCTATGTTATGCTTACTAATTATGATATAAGAAGTAATAACAGTCAAATTTATAGGATAGAACATCGCAAAAGAACAATGATTAAAATTAATTTTGAAGAAATTGTAGAAGATTTTATAACTAAAGGTTGGAAGAAAAGATATTCAAAAAAATACTTACCGAAGAAATTAAATGTTATTGACCATTCTTTATTTATATTATTTCATGAAATTGTTCATTATCTTCGTAAAGACCATTTAATAAATTGGGATACTTTAAATCAAATGGAAATAATTCAAACAGAAACGGACTGTGATATTCGTGCTATTAATTGTTTAAAATTATTAAAGAGAGTATTAAAATGAAAGAAAAAAGAGCTATAAATATTACCATATCTAATTTAGATGACCTTAATTCTGTTTTAAATGCTTTGGATAATTTGTTTAAGTCTCTTCTTTTATATTATGTAGATAAGGGAGAAGATAAAAATATTGAGATACTTGTTTTATCAGCTTCGGTTTATTTTGGTACTTTGCTAAAGGGATTAGGTTATGATGAAAATAATTTAGGAGATATAATAAAATGAAAATACTTAAATTAATAACTTATTTTTTATTTGCGGTGGCAATTTTAATTGTGGCTTGTGTAGTAATAAAAGCAATTTATTCTGCATTAGAAATGATTATAATGAGAAATTTTATTTGGGAGATAATGAGCTATGAAATATTGTAAAGATAGAATATTAAAAGAACATTCTTCTGAATTTGGAAAAAAGATTGCAAAAGTAATGATGAATTTAAAATCAAGTCATTGTTATTTTATTCTTCAAATGGCTTATGGGGCAGAATTAGATTGGGATGAAGCAGAGGAATTGATGAAAAGAATAATAAAGGATTAAAATGATTTGCAAATTGTGTAAAATAAAAGAAGCAACAAACTTTTCTACTAAAGATTTCGGTATATGCGATAGTTGTATGATAGATATTCAATTAGCATTTTCTTATGGGATAGGTGGGCGAGAAGTTACTAAAGAAGAATATGAGGAAAGAATAAATGGAAGAATTAATTAAATACAAAGATTTTTTAATTGCAAGAAATTTATCTACTAATTACTTTAATGTGATTAGGATATTATTATCTTTTTTACAAACAAAATCAATTGAATTTAATGCAATTACTCAAGATATTATAACTGAATTTTTTAATACAAATAATTATTCTTCTAATACAAAAAATCAATTTATCAAAGGTGGCAGAAATTACGGGGATTATTTACAAATTCCAAAAGAACAAAATCAATTTTATCAAATTAAATTAATGAAAACAGAAAGAAAAATTCCCGATTATCTAACCGAAAAAGATTTAGGAGAAGCAAAAAAATATCTTATTACTTATGAAAGTAAAAGAATTTCTATTCCCAAAATTAATGCTCTGTTAGATTTTCTTTTTTATTCGGGAATTAGAAAAGCAGAATTACTTAATTTAAAGAGAACCGATTTTAATTTTGAAGAAAATAGTGTAAAAGTATTTGGGAAAGGTGATAAAGAAAGGATAACTTATTACCCCGAAAAAATAAAAAAAGAAATACAGGATTATTTTGCAAGTGAACCAGAACAAATTAATGCTTTCAATATTACATTAGGAAAAATAAATTATATGGCTATTCAAATAGGAAAATATTTGGGGAAGAGGATATATACTCATCTTTTTAGGCATAGTGGTGCAAGAGAAATGCAAAGGAAAGGAATACCATTGGCAATATTAAGTAAGATTTTAGGGCATGGTTCTATCGCCACTACGATGATTTACTGCGATGAGAATGAAGAGGGAAGAAGAAATATTTATAAGGAAAGGATGAAATAAATGATAATAAAAATTTCAAAAAAAGGGATTAAATATTGTAGAATTTTTGATAAAAATAAATGCAAATGGATAACAAGACATTTAAAAGGGAGGAATAAGTGATTTGTCCTAAAAACCCTATCAATGATTATGACAATTTAGATTGTAGGGATTGCGAGAAATATCAAGAATGTTTTGATAAATGGTTTAAAACAGAAAATTTTAATGTAGAAAATTTTGATAAAAATAATTTTGGTGAAGATAGTGCGAAATTAGATAGAGATAAAATATATGAAATAGGAAAAGAATCAAAAAAAGAAAACTTAACTGTATCCGAACAAGAAGTAATATATAGTATAAATATGATAGGGAGTAGTTCTACTTGGTTGGCGATTGAGGCAATAGGAAATGCAGAAGTAAGAGGAAGATATAGAATGATATTTTTTAAGGTTGGGGGAATAATGCCTGAAAAGGAAGAATAAATGCAAGTTGACTTAGAAAATAGGACAATCAAATGCTTTTGGTGTAATAAAGATATAAAATTAAATGAAGTATGTTTAGATGTTATTTATGAAGGTTCTCTTAGTTGCAATAAAGACCATATTATAGGGCATCAAACTGATTTAGAATGGTTATTTTTAGTTGCTTCTTGTCAGTATTTCTATATATACCATAATAAGGGGCATTGCAGGTGTGTGCAGGAAGAATGTAATTGTTTTGGAGTAGAGGATGAATGTTCTTTTCCTTTAGGAAGAAAATCATTTGAGGAGAAATAGAATGGAAACCAAACTCACTGAATTAGTTATTCAATATAAAAAGAATAAAGATAATAAAATCTTAAATACCATTTTTCTTTTATTAGAAAAGAATTTAAAAGAAAAAGCAGATTATGTTTTTTATCAACAGAATTTCTTTGGTAAAAAAGGAATAAAATTAAGTGCTACAAAAAAAGTCGATTATGATGATATAAAACAAGAATTGTATTACGAAATTTTAAAAATTATAAATACTTATGATACTAAATTTCCATTTGAAAATTATTTATTTTCTTCTTTAAAATTTTGGAAACCTTCAATTATAAATACAGAATTTTTTAAAAATTTAAATACTCAATCCATTTATCAAATCAATGAAGAGGGTGAAGAAGAAAATATTGCAGAAAATATTATGATAACAAACCCACAAAAAATTGAATTTATCGAAGATTTAACCAATAAAGAAAGGGAAATATTCGATTTATTAAAAAGCGACATCAATTTAACTCAAATAGAAATAGCAGAGGAATTAGGCATTTCTCAACAGCGTGTAAGTGATTTAATTGCAAGTATTAAGAAAAAAATACAAAAATAAGTGGTAAAATAAGAGTTTTATTATATATTAGTATACAGAAGGGCATGAGATGACAATGAGTGTAAAAAGAGCTAAAATAAGCGAAGTCGTATTCTTTCCTATTAAACCAACCCCAAAGGGAGTAGTTTGTTTTATCTCTTTTACTTATTCCAATTTATTTAGAATAAATGATTGTGCCATAGTTACCAAGCGAGAAGGCGGTTATAGAATTGTTTATCCTTTAAAAACCCTTCCGAATGGTAAGACTGTGAATAGCGTATATCCTCTATCGACTAAAGTAGCAAAACCGATAGAGGATTTTTTATTGGTAGAGTATGATAAATTTTTAGTAGGAAAAATTAAGGATTAATGCACATTTTATGCTATACTATAAGTAGAGAGGAATAAAATGAATAAATGGACTAAAGAAGAAGAAAGAATACTACTTAACAAGGTAGAAGAAGGTAGAACTACCGAAGAAATAGCCAGAGAATTAAATAGGTCATATAAATCAGTTATGCACCGTAGAGCTGATTTAACCAGAGGAAAACCTAAAATGATTAAGGAAGAAAAAGAAAATCCTATTAAACCTAAAGAATTGGATAGATTAATTATTCAATCTTTAAAAGATGAATTGGCTAATATAGAGCCATATAAGGCTTCTATTCAAAGTAAAGTAGATGTTAAAGGGGATACTTTAGTTATTCAATTATCGGATTTTCACGCAGGAAAAATTGTAACCGACCAAGAAGGTAGTATAATTTATGATGAAAATATTTTTAGAAAACGAATAAATATTTTATGTGAACAAATATTAAAATTGCTTGATAATAATATTAGTAAAGGTGTTCCTATTAAAGATGTAGTTATTCTTTCTACAGGAGACCAAGCGAATGGGGAAAATATTTACGCAACTCAAGCCTATGAACAAGAGTTAGCACCCCCAAAACAAACAATGCTTGTTGTAGATGTTATTACTAAATTGATAATCTCATTATTAAACAGAAAATTGAATGTAACTTTTTATGGTGTTAGAGGAAATCATGGAAGGACAGGAAAAGATACAGATGTAACTTCTAACTGGGATTTACAAATATATTTAATATTAGATTTCTGGGCTAAATTAGTTTTAAAAAATCCAAAATTACAAATTAAATTTGCAGAAACAGAACACATGGTTTTAAATATAAGAGGACATAATTATTTAATTAGACATCTTGCTCCAGAACAATGTGATAGTCCAGCAGGTAGAGCCAAAATAAATGAATGGGCAAGGAGACATAAGGCTGAAGCGGTAGTTTATGGGCATTGGCACCACTTTGGACTTAATGATGTTGATGGTGTTAGAGTATTTAGAGGTGGCTCAATAGTAGGTGGAGATAGTCTTTCCGAAAATATGGGTAAACACTCATCTCCTATTCAATTAATTTGGGGAGTAAATGAAGCAAGAGTATCTACATTTTTCTATGCAGTAGATTTAGGAGAAAAGAAATAAAATGAAAAAACAAAAATGGAATTATGCGGTTGTTAGAACTGCATTCGGTGATTATTGGATAGGAAAAACAAAATTAAAAGCAAATGAGATAACGATTTTTGCAGATAAAGAAGATGCTATTAGATTAATAGAAGAACAATTTTTAGATGAACATATTGATTTTGACCCTAATTTATGCAGACGATGATAATTATGATGATGAATTATCTTATAAGTTTGAGGAAATAAGAGAACACGCAGAAGAACCAGAAGAAATAACAAAAACATTAGAAAAATTTATAGTAAAATTATAAATTCGAGGCGTGAGTCGTTCTTTACCACAATAAAGATGAAGATAAAGGTTAATCACAAAAGAACCTTACGCCTCACTTTTTAAATTAAAGGAGTAATAATGTATAAAATAATTTTTAATAATAAAACATTTGACTTAATAAGACATGAAATAGATTTAATGATTAATCGGGATGAAGAAATTTCTATTTTCTATGTATTATTGGTATTTATTGTAAATTTAGTGTTTTGGCTATTTTATTAAGTATTAAAATAAAAAGGAGTTATAATGCTAAATAGACACACTCCAATTAAAAAACGCAGTTCTTCTTGTTACCAGAATAAAGTAGATAAAATTACTGAATGGTATAATCATCTTTTAGAAGAAAGAAAAAAAGAAATAAAAATAAATCCACACAATAAATTACCTTATGAAAGAAAAGAATTAAAGGAACTCGATTATTATATTTCTAAAATAAAAAAACCAACAGGAGCATAATAATGAGAGAAATAAGTATTTATGATTTTTTAATCTTAGGTTTGGCATTAGTTCTTCTTATTAAAATTTTAGCAGATAGATATTATAGCAAATATGGGAGAAAAAAATGAAACTAAAAGTTAGATTATTTGGTAAAAATTATTTTTCAGAAGGAAGCCCTTATCAAAAAAAAGTAGATTATGTTGATTATTATCCTTTACTTGTTAGTTGTAAAAATTGTAATAAACCTACTCAAATTTATATTAAAAAAGGAGTTAGGGTTAATGATATTATTACAAGTGTAAAATGCAACAATTGTGAGTGTAGATTGGAGAAGATATGATGGATATGATGAGTATTATTAAATTTATTTTAGGAATGAAAGTAGGTTGGCTTATTGTTTCTATTGCTGGATTATTTATAGGTGGTTCTATTATAAAAAATATAATTACAGGAAGTTTTAGTGTAGGTAAATTTTTTGGAGGCTTTAACATATTTGCAGGTGGTGTGCAGGGAAAACTTATCTATTATGGATTGATTATATTTGGTTGTTTTGTGGCATATAGTTTTATCATGCGACCAACATATAATTATGATACAAATTATCGTAATCAAATACATCATAATAGAGATATTGCAGTTGACCAAAGAGTAGGGGCTACTTGTATTCCTACTAAAATTCTATGGGGATTAATTCAAATCGGATGTGATTCTGGAGCAATGCAACAAAATATTAATAATTGTAAAGATTGTGAAAAAATTAAAGAGGTTAAAAAATAAAATGCCACAATTTAAAAAATGTGCAGTATGCGGTCTAAATTTACCTGTTTCAGTAATGAGACTCATTCAGATTAGGCATGAGGGAAGAATTATTGTAGTTGGGATTTGTGATGTGTGTAGAATAAAAAAAGAGCAAGAAGCAAAGGAGAATAAATAATGTTTAAAATAATTAAACTTCATATAGGTCTTTATCGTTATTTAAAACAAGAATTAAAAACTAAACGAACTCCTAAAGAATTAATTAAATTTTTAAGAGATATAGTATTATCTTATTTTAAAGAAATTTTGAAATTATTTAAAAATATTTTTCTTATTTTTGACCCAAATTATTGTAAGCAAAGAAAAGAATATAATAAAATGCAAAAAATAAAACTTGATTTGAAAAGGGCATTAAAAATGCTTCAATATATTGATAAAAATATGATAAAAATGGGAAAGAAAAGACAAGAACGAAGGCAATTTTGGAGAGATTTTTATCGAGACGCACAAGTAAGAACTGATGTATTTGAAAGTTTAGAGAAAGAGATAAAATAATGCCCTATATTAAATCAGACGATGACCGTAGAGAGAAATTAAGAGCAGGAGAACCTGCATTAACAGCAGGAGAATTAAATTATCAGATTTTTTATAATGTAAAACACATGATAAATATTTATGACAATGATAGTATAAAAAGATTAATTCGGGGCTGTGTTATAAATTTTCTTGGAGATAAACCAAATTATCAAAAGTACAACGATATGACTGGTGCATTAATTAGATGTGCTAAAGAAATCAGAAGAAGATTACCATTAGAAAGTGAGATATGTTTATTAGAAATTATGAATTCTTATGATGATGAAATTGCAAAATATGAAGACCTCAAGATAAACGAAAACGGAGACGTTGAGTAAAATGAAAAGACATCCTTTAGAAAATTTATTAATTTTTATTTTAGTTTTAATTATTAGTGGATTAATTGTATTTTCTGCTTATACTACTGATTGGAATTATTATAGAGGTAAGAATGTTTCTATTACAATGATTAGTGGTAGAATTTATGAAGGTAAAGTTCTTAATGTTTTTGAAATTGAATTTTGTAAACAATATGATAATTTACCTACTCCAAGATGTGTTTATTATGAATATATTTATACTATGAATTTGCAAATAAAAGAAAAAGAAATAATGATACCCTGTGAAAAAATAATTAGAATAGAGGAAATAAAATGAAAGCAGAAAAAATTTCATTAACTATTGATTCTATTTGTAAAAAATTAGGAATAAATTATTGCTCCACTAATCCGCACTTAATTACATTACAAGAAGATATAGAAAAAATGAGTAAAGTATATCTTCAATTAAAATGTATATTAGGTTTATTACAAGAAATTGAAGAAAGGCATGAATTAGGGGATTTAAGAATTAAATTTGAGAAATTAATAGAAGAATTAGAGACCGCAGACCATGATGTTATTAAATTAGCAAGGGAACTGGGAAAAAATGGTTAAAATACTTATAGTATTTATATTAGGTTTGATAGAGCAAATATTATATACTGCTTATTTAATTTCTGTAGATAAAAGGCAAGTATATAAATCTTCATTTTTAATGTTAATTTATATGTCTTTATATTTGATAATAGTTGCTTGGGCTATAAAAGATGCAAATACGGTTATATTATTAACGACCTATGCATTAGCTTGTGGATTAGGAAATTTAGTTACAATGAAATGGGAAACGAGAAGGAAAAATGAAAAGCATAAGAAATTATAATAAATTAATTAATGAAATTATCAATTTAAATGTCGGTTATCGTATTGAAATAATCGGATACGTAACATATGATAAAGTATATCCATTATTGGCTTTAAAACATATTTCTAAAATGGCAAATAAAACTATTATTATTACAAGTGGCGTTCATGGAGATGAGTATTTTGCAGTTTCTTCTTTATTGAAATGGGTAAAGCAGCCAATTTTATTTCCTGATATTAACTATTATGTATTTCCTATTTGTAATCCTTGGGGTTATTCTTTTAATCGTAGAACTAATTGTAATCGCCAAGATACCAATAATGATGCTAATTTTATTAAAGATTCTAAGGTTCCTGAATTAGCTGTTCTTTATGATGCATTTCCTCAAACCGCAGATTTAGTGTTAGATATTCATGGCGATACAGGCAAATCAGAAGTGTATTGTTATGAGCATAAATCAGAAAATTTACCATCTATTGCAGAAAAAGCATTAATAGAAAATGATAATTTATTACCATATTTAAAAACAAAAACTATTTATAAATGCCCAGTAAATAATGGAGTAATTGCTCCTTTAAAAGAAGATATAGGTATAGAAGCATTTTTAGAAAAGCTCGGAATACAATATTCTTTAACACTTGAGCTACCTGGGAAATTTGATGGGCAAAAAAGAGCCGAAGGTGGTATTGCTATTATAAATAGTATTTTAAAAAATTATAAGGAGATAAAATAAATGAGAAAAGAAATTATTTGTATAGAATGTAATCATATTACAGATATAGAAAAATATTGTGAAGTTTGTGGTTATAAATTAAATAAATTTTCTGTGAGTCAGATAGGTCAAAAGATTTTTGCTTTAAAAGGAAATCCAATTGAATTAATTATTGAAAATGAATCATATGATTTTTGTTCTATGGAATGTGCTATTAGTTTTTTAACAGATGAATTAAAAAAGGAGAAATAAATGAGACTAAGATTAAAAGTATTATTAGGTCTGTTAATTACGTTAATTGTATTAAATGTTACAGTAATTGTTTATGATATTAAAAAAGAAATTCAATTAAATGATAAATTAATACAAAATAAATTAGAAATTATTAATGAAAGATTAGATATGCAATTACAAATATTAACTATTATGGATAAGACAGATGAAATGATTATTAATTATGTAAAAATTTTACCAGAAAAAATAAAATATAATAAATTTTTATTAGAACAAAAATTAAAACAAGTTAATGTAATGGTAATTAATTCAGGAAAGGGATGGGGTAGTGGAGTTACTTTAAAATATAAAGATAAATTTTATGTTCTTACCGCAGGGCATATGATTGATGATATAGTTAATGATAAATTAGAATTATGGGAAAATGAAATGAAAATTTGTGATTTAAAAGTAATTAAACATAGTTTTAATTTTAATACTGAAAATGTTTCCCAAGTAGACGATTTACTTTTATTACAACCAATAGATGAAAACATAGTTCCTAGATTTTATGTTGAATTAGCTGATTTTGAACCTATTACGGGAACCGAAATTTATATTGTAGGAAATCCAATGGGAATAGAAGATATGGTAAGCGATGGCAGAATTTCTATTTATAAAAATAATATGATGTATTATAAAGACCATACTTACTATGGGAATTCGGGGGGAGGAGTATATGATAAGGAAGGTAAATTGATTGGTATAGTATCTCATTATCAATCATTAAAACCATATCCTATGGCTCCTGAATATTTAATTTATGGTGCTACAAGATTATCGGTTATAAAAGAATTTCTTAAAGGAGTCGAATAAAAATGGAAGAAAATAAATTACCTACTCCAGAACAATTAGAAGAACAATTTAAGTATGTAACATATTTGATTGGGAGCATGGAAATTTGTGCCGAAAAAGATGATGGCACAGAAAAACGTGCTGGAGTAGAAAAAGAATTATTGTTAAGAAATATTTACCCAATCAACCCCGTAAAATTAGAAGCACAAAAGACGGGCATGAAGACAGATGAAGTAAAAGAAAAAATGGCAGGATGGATTGCTTCGGGTAATTGGGATTTATTTAAGCAAAAAGCAAAAGAAATTTGGCAAGGTAAAAAATATATTGACGAAAAAGCAGGATTAATACATATTCCTGGAGATATAGATTATGTAACAATGTCTGATTGGCTTACTTTTACTTTACAAAGAGGCGATAAACCTTGTGGGTCGTATTTTGAATGTGGAATTGCTCTTGAACATAATATTCCCATTTATTTAATTACCGATATGCCTAAAAAAGAATTACCAAAAAGTTTATTACAAGGTATATTGGCTTCTGATGGAGAAGTATTTAATAATTTAAATGATTATTTGGAATTTATAGATAAAAAATATAAATTACACAGAAAAGAACCGAAGAAGGAAGAGGAGAAGAAATGAAATTTAATAAAGTAAAAGATTCAGGGAAAAGACAGGAGTTTAAAACAGGTGCAGTCAGAGACCTTCAAACAGGAAAGGGAAGATATGACCTTCTTCCTACAAGAGCCATTAGAAGATTGGCTGAACATTATGAGAACGGAGCAGTTAAATACGGAGATAATAATTGGCTTAAAGGAATTCCGCTTCAAAGAATGATGGATTCTGCTATGAGGCATCTTTTTAAGGCTTTAGAAGGACAAACTGATGAAGACCATCTTACAGCAGCAGCTTGGAATATTTTAGGTATTATAGAATTACAAGAAAGAATAGAGGCAGGAATGTTGCCAAAGGAATTAGATAATCTTCCTCAATTAAATAAGGAGAAGAAATAATGGATAAATTACTTATTGCATTTACTATTTTTGGTATTATTGATTTGGTTTTAGTTGGTACTACATGTGTATGTGTAATGCTACTTGTGAAGAAAGTAATGTCAGGTAGGGTAGAAATAAAAATAGGTAATTTAACTAAACGAATTGATAGACCTTTTATTGAAAAAGGAGTTAATTAATGCATATTGTATTTTTTAAAACAGAATCTTTGAAATATAGAAGGCTTTATTATGCAAAAATGTTTGAAATTTTAAAAGAAGCCGAAAATTATGAACAGAAATTATTATTAGAAGGATATAATAATGAAAAAATAATTGAAACCTCTATTAAAGAAGGGATAAAATAATGAGATATGATAAGATACAAAAATACTTCGAAGCTGGAGAAGAAGGAATAACCCAATTATTAGATGATTGTAAAGATTCTTTTGCTACTTTAGACCAATATAAGCAAGATTTTATTTCTAATATGATTTCTACTCCCGACCAATATAAAGAAATGCTTAATACTTTAACTGGATTGTATGGTTATCTTGAGCCAATTTTTAATTTAGCACAGGCTTATAAAGAAATTAAAGAAGATGAAGCGTATTGTAATATTAGAACACAAGCAGAAACCGAAGGAAAGAAAATGACCGCAGATGCACTTAAAGTTGAATCTCACAGAGCAGTTAGTCTTTTTATTCGAGTTAGAAATATTTTTGAATCATATGTTAGATTTACAGAAAAAAGTATTATTACAGTTCAATCACAACTTAATCGTATGGAAAGAAATAATCAATATAAGCCACAGGAAGAACGTTAATGAATAAATATAATAATTTCCATAATTTTTTAGTATTAATATTTTTACCTATAATTTGTTTTATTGGAATAGGAGTATGTATTTTTGAGGAAATAAATGAATAGAATAATTTTAATAGATGGTGGTGGGGCACAATTTAGGGCTATTTTTGCTCATCGAAATAATCCAGCCATTCCTGCCACTTACACTTATTTAAATATGGTATCAGGTTATTTAAATAAATTAGAAGTAACATTAAATGATACAATAATCGTCGCACAAGATTATGGCAATTGGAGAAAAGATATTGATAAGAATTATAAGGCTCAACGCCAAGCAGCAAGAGAAGAAAAAGAAGATAAACAATGGTGGTTAGATAAATACGAAGAATTCAATCAATTGTATAAGAAATTAGATATGGCACTTCCATTTTATTTTATAAAGAAATATAAATGTGAGGCAGATGATATAGCTTCAGTTGCTTGTCGTTATTATAAAGATAAAGAAATAATTTTAATAAGTTCAGATAAGGATTGGGAAATGTTACTTACTTTTACTAATGTAAAGATATACAGCCCTATTTCTAAAAAATTTAAAGATATAAAAAATCCTATGAAAGTTTTACTTGACAAGATTCAAGGAGACATTTCAGATAATTTATTAGAGAAACCTTCATCAGAAGCGGATTTTGAAAAAAGAAAAAAGATAGTAGACTTAATTAATCCATTGCCTGATTTCGTAGAGAAACCAATTAAAGAAGAATTAGATAAAATAATGCCAAAAAATTTATATTTACACAAAATTCCGTTTAATTCTATTAGATTAAAATTTGCTAAGATTTATGGATTGGAGGAATAATGATAAAGATAATTAAGAAAGAATTTAAATATCCCTGTTATTGTTGTAGGCAAAGTATAAGAGGTAAAACTGCTCCAAGAAAAACTTGTAAAGCATGTAAAGGTACAGGATATTTTAGTGATGAAATATATTATCATATTTATAAAGGTAGAGATGGTAAATTATATGCAATCGATGGAGATACCATCAAATAGGAGGATTTATGAATAAAGGAGAAGTAGTAAAAGATTCCGAAAATAATATTTATCTTAAAATTACAGGTAAACCTATTGATAAAGATAATCCCGTTTATTTTAAAATAGAATGTTATAATACCGAACCAATAGGAAAAATAGTTAAGTTAAGTAAGGGTAATTTATTAATTAATTTAAAAGGAGAGTAAAAATGATGAAAGATTATTTTTATAATGCAGATATTATAATTAGAGCAAAAAGTCTAGAAGAAGCAGATACAATGGCAAAAGAATTATTGACAATTACAGAAAGAAAACATTTAATTAAAACTAAAAATTTAAAACTTAGGAAAATTAAGGAGGAATAAAAATGGCAAGTGAAATGATTCAAGCAAAATTAGTAAAAAAAGCAGGTAATGGTAAAGGTTTTATTTTGGATGGTTATGAAGGTTGGTTTAATGCTAATGATAAGGTGGTTCCTTTTTTAGCTAAGATTGAAGAAGGAAGTATAGTTGAAGTTTCTTATTTTAAAAAAGGTGTAAAAAGAGAAGTAACTTTAATTAAAGAAATTGGAGTAGGTGAAGCCAAAGCACCAAAAGAAACGCCCAAAGAAACCAATAAAGGAACCTATACCAATTGTGCAATTTGCGGTAAAGAATTAAAAGGAAAGGGAGTTAATTATCCTAATTGTTGGGATTGTAAAGATAAGGCACCTAAAGAAGAAAAGAAAACAGAAGAACCAAAAAGAGAAAAAATATCTTATAATTCTGATGATAGAACTGCCCAGATTCAACGGGGCAATGCTTTAAATGCGAGTGCTGCTGCAATTAGTGGTAATATGACAGGAGCCGACCCTACTACAATAGCAGAAGCAGTTAAAATAATTGCAGAACAATTTCTTGACTGGCTGAGAGCCGAATAAAATAAATGATTAAAAAATTGATTTGTTATTTATTTGGACATAATAATTTTATAGTAACCAGAATAGATAATGGAAGTTCTATTTATGGTCATTATAAATGTCAGCGATGTGGAAAAGAAGAAATGTATCAGTATGATTATGGTTATTAAAAGGAGATAATTGTGATAAATCAAGAGCAGTTATTTAAATATTTAAAAGAAAAGATTCCTAATTTTACAAAGACTTCTAAACGTGGTCAGCAATTGTTTACCTGCGTTCAGGAATCATCTCATAAATTTAAAACTAATTCTCCTACCATGACTTTTATTCCTGGGTCAGATAAGGCATATTGTTTAAGTTGTGGACTTAAAACAGATATATATGGGTTAATAAGAATTGTAGAAAAAAAACCTACTCTATCTAATGAAGAAATAATTACTTTAATGGCTAATGAAATGGGAATAGATAATTATCCAGAATTAGATGCCTATAAAAAATATGGGTGGTCGCTTATTCCTATTGCTAAAAATGGAAAAATACCATTAGAAAAAGCTTGGACAGATAAAGAGCATAAAGAAAAAGCTGAATGGCTAAAATGGATAGAGCAAGGACTTAATTTAGGAGCCAGAACAGGAGAAATTACGGGAATTACTGTTATTGATGCCGACCTTAAAGTATCTCCTTCGGGAGCATATGAAGAAATTTATAAATTACTTACAGAAGCAAAAACATTAACTCAAAATTCTCCTCATGGGAAACATTTTATTTTTGCTTATGATAAAGACCTTCAAAC
>Ga0315284_10003527_pt1 | contig 22265 bp, 19 predicted proteins | sample YL17G09_16_MG_FD_203696 | JGI IMG/M metagenome (GOLD analysis project Ga0315284, IMG submission 203696) | Sediment microbial communities from Yellowstone Lake, YNP, Wyoming, USA - YL17G09_16 | ecosystem: Environmental > Aquatic > Freshwater > Lake > Sediment | place: USA: Wyoming | collected... | reverse complement strand
GCCCCTTCCCGAATCAGCTTCGGCCTGTCACCGGTGAGGTCCACGACCGTCGAGGCATCCCCCGGCAGGATACCGCCGTCAAGCACGAGGTCCACCTCGTTCCCCACCTGTTGATCGAGCTCCATCAGTGAAGCGGCCGAAGCGTAACCGGATTTATTGGCGCTGGTGGACACCAGAGCGTCATCAATCGCCGCCATGAGGGCCTGGCACCAGCGATTCGCGCTCACCCGCATTCCGATCCCGCCCGATGATCCGATCAATCTCGGATGCAGACCCGCCCTGGCCGGCAGCACGAGTGTCAGCGGCCCGGGCCAGAAGCGCTGCGCCAGCTTTTTCGCCAGGTCGGGGATTTTGGCGGCATACCGGCTCATCTGCCCGGCATCGCGAATCAGGACGAGATAGGTCGTTTCATCCGGCGAACGCTTAATCTCGGCGATGCGCGCAAGGCCCTTTTCATTCCCGGCCAGGCAGCCAATGCCGTAAACGGTTTCCGTCGGATAGATGATGATGCCGCCCCCCTGCAGCAGCGCAGCCACATCCTCGATATTTTGTCTGTCCGCCTTCTTAATGCGCATATTTTTCCCCCTTTTTCCAAAGAGGGGTAAGGTGATTGCGTCGATAGTCGTCCCCGCCCCCGACGCCAGATCGCTACCACCCCGAAACCGTCTGATTCAAAATATCTTCCGCCAGTTTCTTGATCGCCTCCTGAAAGCCCTGTTCGCGCTCTTCCGGCGATCCCGTAGTGTGATCGTATGTTCCCCAATCGCTGAACTCCCTCTGCCAGATCGTCTCATTCTTGGTCTGGTCAATGTACTCTATGCGCACCACGAGCGTTAGGCGGTATTCTCCTACGCTGAAATTCTGCGCCTGACCCTCGCCTTGACCGGAATAGGTATAGGGAGTATCTTCCACCCTCAGCAGCGATCCCTTCAGGATCGAATCGGAATTGTCGGAATCGGCAATCTTGAAGGTATTATCTCGCTGGAATTCACCGATAATCTGGTCTGTGATCCGTTCTGCGATCCCGAATTCCGCCGTCTGATTATCCAGAAGGGGGACGGCGATCGTCTTCAGGTGCGACGGCACGGCGCCCGAGAAGGAATAGCGAAAACAGCCTCCGAAGAGACCGCCCGCCAGAATCCATAGGGCCGTCCAGGACAACCAGAAAGCGCCACTCTGCGCGGAGTTTTTCATGTTCTTAGATTTTTAACAGGTCTATTTCACCGCGAAACACGAAGCTGGCTTCGCCTTCCAGGGACGAAGCTTTGAATTCTTCCGCCACCGCCACCGTCAGCTCGCCGCCCGGCTGAGCCACGCGAATATTCGCGCCATGCGGCAATTGCCCTCGCACAATCCCGGCGGCGACTGCCGCGATGGCTCCCGAACCGCAGGCCAGCGTGGCTCCGCTGCCGCGCTCCCAAATCTTCTGACTGATCCGGTCCGGAGACTCAATTCGCACAAAATGGACGTTGGTCCCGCGCGGAAAAAGCTCGTGGTTTTCGATTTTCGGACCCAGGGTTCGCACCTGCTCATCCGTATATTTGCCGAAAATTACCACGTGCGGATTGCCGACCGAGCACGCCGTGAATCGCAAAACTGCCCCTTCCAGTCTTAGCTCTTCGTCAATGCAATCCCCTCGCCCTGACATGGGCAGCGAAGAGCGCTCAAAGGAGACGGGCGGCATGGCGATGCGCACCCGGTTGCCGGGAAAAATTTCCGCGGCCACTTCGCCGGAGGCCGTATCAATGGGCAGCGGCGCGGCGATGGGATAGCCTTGATCGCGGATAAAAAGCGCCAGGCAGCGCAGCCCATTGCCGCACATCGAAGCTTCCACTCCGTCGGAGTTGAAATACTTCATGCGGTATTTGCCCGAATCGGATTTCAGCAGGGCAATCACGCCGTCCGCGCCGATGCCGAAATGCCGGTCGCACAGCCGGGCCAAAGTTTCGCGCCGCCACCAGCTCGGCTCGCCCGCCTGCTTGATTCCATCCACGAGGATGAAATCATTGCCGGTGCCGTGATACTTGGAGAACGTCATAGGAATCTCAGCTCTTGATTTCATAGCAGCCTCAAAAAAGACTTAACCGCAAGGGACGCAAGGGAAACGCAAAGAGCGCAAAGAATCTATAATTTATTGGCAATTCTCTTGATTCCGTTCTTGATCAACATGACATTGAAGTTTATGAGCAGGCCAAGTTTGCAGTTTGATAGCTTGAGATAAGTCAGTAGCTGAGCCAGGTGAACGTCGTTCAATGCTTCAACCGCCTTTATTTCTACAATGAGCTTCTGGTTTACGAGCATATCAACTCGATAACCAGCATCCAACTTGACTTCCTCGTACACCAGTGGCAGCGGCTTCTGCCTCTCAACTTTCAAGCCTTGCTTGCATAGCTCGTATGAGAGGCATTCTTCGTATGCTGACTCGAGCAGTCCAGGTCCCAGTGCGCGGTGCACTTTCAGCGCAGCATCAAAGACCATTTTAGCCAATTCGTTTTCCGTTAGACCGGAGAGATCATTCATTTGAATTTATTATTTGCTTTGCGACCTTGGCGTTTTCTTTGCGTCCCCGCAAGGGTCCCTTCGGGATTTGCGGTTAAATATTCTTACGGTCTCATGACCACTTTCAGCCCTTCGCCCTTTAACTTGAGGTCGAATCCCTTCTGAAAATCCTCCAATCGGATCTGATGCGTGACGATGCTTTGCAGCGTCGGCAGCAGACCCACCTCGATCAGACCCAGCATTCGGTACCAGGTATCATAGGTCTTGCGCCCGATGATCCCCTTGATCGTCAGACCCTTGAAGATGATATCGCGCGTGAAATTCACGGTGAGCGGATGGCGCGGCAGGCCCAGAAGCGCTACCTCTCCCCCCATGCGCATGCACTCGAAAAGATCGCCGTAGGCCGCAGGGTGCCCCGACATCTCCACCGCCACGTCCATCCCCCGCCGCGTTGGGTCAGATCTGGCCGCTTCGATGAATTCTTTTTTTCCATCTGCGGTGCTAACATTGAAAACGCGATGGGCTCCGTTCGCTCGGGCCGCCTGGAGCAGGCTGTCATTGATGTCTGTGACTAAAACTTCCCGCGCCCCGCTCAGACGGGCAATTTTTGCCGCCATGATCCCCATTGGCCCGGCGCCCAGAATCGCCACCCGCTTCGATACGACGTCCACCGATGACATGGTGTGAACGGCATTGCCGATGGCATCCAAATAGGCCGCCACCTCTTCGGGAAGACTCGCCGGCAATTTCACGATGTTGGAATCCGGCACGACCACATATTCCGCAAAGCAGCCGTGATCGTCAATCCCCTTGATGACCGTATTGATGCAGACATGGCCGTTGCCGGTGCGGCAGTTGTAACATTCATGGCAGATGATATGCATCTCAGCCGAGACATAATCGCCCACCTGCACGCGCTTGACACTTTTACCGACTTCGACGACCTCGCCGCAGAATTCATGGCCGATAATCACCGGCAGGGCCTGGCTCATGCGCCGCGCCAGGTCGGCATCCGATTTATAGATGTCCACGTCCGTGCCGCAAATAGCCGTGGCGCGCACTTTGATCAGCACCTCATGCGGATTTTTTATTTGCGGTTCTGGTGTATCCTGGCGGAAAGTCAGGCCGGCTTCGGCGCTGGTTTTGAAAACTGCCTTCATCTTATCTCCCGGGATGGCGAAGCTTTTTGAGTTTTAATCTTTGAAAAATCGTATCCACGATGGGGCCGATATAAGCGATGACGCAAATCATGGCGGCCCATTCCGACATCATGCGAAAGCGGGATTCGTAGCCCTTCAACAGCAGCAGGACCAGAAAGGTATTGAGGAGAAGAAAGAGGATAATCGGTCCCACTTTGGGCCACTGGTCTCGCATATGGCAGATTCCCTCGAGCGCATTACCTCCGTCGGTCCGACCAGCCAGCTAAACCGCTGACCGGATAGACAATACGAATTACGCGCGGCTTTTCAGCTTGCGCGTCTCTCCCACCCGCACGGTCAGGCCGATCTGATCGAAATAGTTTAATATCGGCGTGGTAAACTTGCGCGTGGAATTCAGAGCTTCCCGAACCTCAAAGAAAGCAATCTCGGCTTTGCCCTCAAAAAGATTAAGAATAATCCCCCGGGCTTCCTCGATTCTCCCGGCATGAAATAGCAAGGCCCGGCCCACGGCAATGCCCAGTTCCATCATCTCTCCCCGGTCGGCCAAACCGGATATAATCCTTCGAACTTGCTCCGCCGGCTCCCCCAGTTGCTCCACCAACTCCTCGAATTCAGGAGTCACAAAAGCCGCATCCCAATAGATCTGCAGAGTCCTTTTGACCAGCGCCTCTTGTTGGGCGGTGAATTGAATTTGATGCCCGTGTCGGTATACAATCTCCCCGGCGATGGCCACTTGGCCTTGCCTGACCAGCAAATCCAAGAAAGCATCATACAGCGCCTTATCCACCGTTCCGAAATGCTTGGCAGCGAGTTCGGAACGCTTCAATCCCTGGCGGTGGGGCGAACTCTGGTGAAATTCATTTAGGGCGTCGAGCAAGCGCTTCGAGGATTCCTCCATGACCTGTTTGTGAATCACCCACCAACTGGCCGGGCCGGAGAAGCGGACCAATCGGCCGGCGGCAAGATGCTCATCGAGAAATCCCCTCACTTCGGACACCGGCCGCGACAGCTCTTTGGCGATAACCTCAGCCGTAAAAGGCCTGAATCCTCCTCGGCGAATGTGTTGCTCGACGAGATCCGCGGAACTGCCGATTTCCAGAACTTCCAATACTTCGATATCCTCATCCGGCAGGTACTTGACTTTCTTGGGATGAACCTCCAGCACCTTCCCGCCTCCAATGGTGCGCCCCGGTGAGTAGTCGCGTATAACAAAACGATCCCCTATTTCGCAGGCCGTGGGGGTCTCCAACCGAAGCTGCAGAAATCCATCCTGCCCGGCGGGGATGTTTTTCTTTTCCAGCGGCACAGCACGAGCCAAATATTCGGCCGTGCCCAAGTGCAAGCGGACTCGCGCGCGGTTTTCCAGGGGTTTTCCAGCGGAGGTCAGGTGCTGATAGGAAACGTTCAACATATAGGTTGGCTGAAAATAGCCCGCTTCGGCCAGCAGATCCCCCCGCTCGATTTGCGATGTTTCTATCCCCTGCAGGTTGATCGCCGCCCGCTCCCCAATTCTCGCCTCCGCGACTTCTCGATTGTGGGCCTGGATCCGTTTGATGCGCACCTCAATCCCCTTGGGTAGCATTTCAGCCTTCTGACCCGCCTTGAGTTTTCCCCCCAGCACGGTTCCCGCCACCACGGTTCCTGCCCCTTTGATGCTAAACACCCGATCCACGTACATCCGAAAGACGCCGCGTTCGGGTCGTGCCGGCAAGTTCGCCGCCAGGGACACAATGGCCTGTTTCAGCTCCTCTATCCCTTTGCCGCTCAGACTGTCCACCCGGAAGATCGGGGCGCCCTCCAAGAATGATCCGCGCAGCCGTTCCCGCACTTCCTCGGTCATCAACTCAAGCCAGTCCGCATCAACCAGGTCTGTTTTCGTCACCGCCACCAGTCCGCGCTGAACGTCCAGCAGCTTGAGAATCTCAAAATGCTCTTCGGTTTGAGGCATGAAACCGTCGTCCGCGGCGACCACGAACAGGACGGCATCCACCGTTGCCACTCCGGAGAGCATGTTTTTTATGAACTTCTCATGGCCGGGCACATCGATGAAGGTGATGTCATCCCCGAGAAAGGCAAATCCCAGATCTATGGTCATCTCGCGCTCTTTCTCTTCCTGCAAGCGATCCGGGTCGGTGCCTGTCAGCGCCTTGACCAAAGAGGATTTGCCGTGATCTACGTGGCCGGCCGTGCCGATGACGGTGTGGTGCATGGGTTATGGATGCGAAATCGAATCCAAATATACAAAGCGATATCCCATAGATCAAGTCTCTTCTTAGCCTTCCAGCGTTCATCAATCCGAGGACAAAGACACTTCCAGCTCGTCGGAAGGAAAAAAATCCCATTTGTAATTGTCTTTCGTTTGACCCCCATTCAGGCCGAACAATTCTATTGTAATTTCCTTCACAACTTCTATCTTATTTACATACAGAGCTGCAACTCGCACTGTTTTGCCACCAGACTATTTCCCTCACCGATTCATTCTCCCAATGCTCTTGAGAGAGGCGCCGATGTCCTCAGCAGTTCAGGATGCTGAACAGCTCGAATTGCTTCGCAGCTTCGTCGAAGAAGCTCGCGAGATGCTGGATGAAGTTGAACCGCGGCTGGTTGAACTGGAGAAGGGCTCAATCGAGCTCGGAAGCGTTGATGGGGAGACCATCAACAATATCTTTCGACTTTTTCACTCACTGAAGGGCAGCGCCGGCTATCTGGATCTACAGACCATCAGTCGGGGCGTCGTCGTTGAGACCCGCACGGGTCGAATCGTGCTATCATCTCCAGGCCGTGGGGAGTGGGAATTATGAACGAAGTCGCTTCCGTTGAGTCGCCATTGCAAGCCGTCGCCAACCGCGTCGCAGATGTTCCCATGCTGCCGGTGGTAGTTTCGCGCCTGCTCGAAATGGTGGGCCGTGAAACTCACTCCACGAAGGACATGGTACATGTCATCGAGACCGATGTCGCCTTGACCATGCGCGTATTGCGCGTGGCCAATTCGGCGTTGTATTCCCGCGGCCAGCAAATCTCGTCGCTGCAGCGCGCCATCCTGCAGATGGGCGAAAAAATGGCCATCAGCATCGCCATCGAATCCTGTTCCCCCTGGATTTTCAATCAGCCCCTCAAGGGCTATGAGAGTCGAGCCGGAGAACTTTGGGATCATTCGCTGCAGACCGCTATCGCCACCCGCGAACTCACCCGATTCTCTAATTATCCTATTCTGCAGGATCTCGCCTTCACCGCGGGGTTGTTGCACGATGTTGGCAAGGCCATCATCTCAAGATTTCTCGAAGGGAGCACGGCCGACTTGGCAGGACCGTGCGACAGCGATCAAGTTTATGATTTTCTCGGGGCGGAGCGCGCTGCGGTCGGGACGGATCACTGCGAGATCGGTTTCGCCCTGGCTCAGCGTTGGAATTTGCCGCAGGCTCTGGCCTTCGCCATTCGTGATCACCATCATCCCCTGGGAACGGAAGCCAGCTATCAAGCCCTCGTTTTCAGCGTGCATCTGGGCGATCTTGTTTCCATGATGGGCGGCTCGGGAACGGGAGGGGCTAATCTGGTTGACAGAATGGATCCGGGATACGGGAAATTTTTGGCAATTCAGCAGAGCGATCTGGAACGCATTTTTTCGCATACCCAGGAAGAATTTGCCAGCAGCAAAGCCGCCATTTTCGCTCATGGAGAGGCGCAACGATGAGCGAGGCAGTCATTATTGCCGATGATTCGAAGGCTGCGCGCTTGGTGACCAAGCGGTGCATCAAAATCAAAGTTTTCTTGGTCATTGGTAATTTCCAGCAGCTCGCGCTGAATGAAATTTCCTGATAGGAGGTGCTAACATGAAAATATTGGTTGTTGACGATTCCGCCACGATGCGCCGCATCATCAGCAAGAATCTGAACGAAGCCGGTTATTCCAACATCGTGGAAGCCGAAAACGGCATTGACGCCATGGGCAAAATGGGCGGTGTGGATCTGGTGGTGACCGACTGGAACATGCCCATCATGGACGGCCTGACCATGGTCAAAGAGATCAAGAAGAATCCGGGATTTGCCAATGTGCGCATCGTCATGGTGACCTCCGTCGGCGCGCAGAAAGACGTCGTCGAAGCGCTCAAGATAGGCGTGAACAATTACGTTGTCAAACCCTTCATGCCCGTCACCTTCATCGAAAAAATCAAGTCGGTCATCGAAAATTAGCCCGAGCGGTCAGAAAAGTCTTCACAGAGAAGCGGTCTTCGCCATTATCCGAAACCACAGCACAAGCTGGTTCTTAGCTGATCAGTGCATTTCGTTGCTCCTCGTGCCTGAAATTCCCCCCCTGTTTTCAGTTGATTTCAACATCCCCGTATCTTATATTACCGCATAAGCACAGTCTCCGAATCACCTTCATTTGGGGAGTACCCAGCATGAAATCCTTCAGCTCCTTCTGCCTGAAGCCGCTGCTTCTCTTCGCCTTGATAGCGATGCCGGTAGGGTTGTGGGCGACCACGGGCGATGTCTTGCGCGCTTTCCCGGCGCCGGGAAGCTGTTCCACCGGCCTCTGCTGGGATGGCAAAAACCTCTGGGTGGCCGATTTAAAGTCGGATTCGCTTTACGCCCTGAATCCCGAAAACGGCGTGGTCGTCAAAGCGCTCGCCGCTCCCACTTTTCGCCCCGTGGGGCTGACCTGGGATGGGGAACAGCTCTGGTGCGTTTGCGGCGAAGAAGAGAAGATCTATCGCCTGCGGCCCGAGGATGGTCTGGTCACGCGCGTCATAGATTCGCCGGCTTTAAAAACCACCGGCTTGGCCTGGGATGGCAAGTATCTCTGGATGGCGACCAAAGCGGAGAACCAGATCCAGCAGATCAGCCCCGACGATGGCACTACCATCCGTTTCTTCCTGGCGCCGGCGAGATCTTCGCAGGGCCTGGCCTATGATGGCCGCTATCTCTGGGTGGCCGATCGCATCGGCAACCGCATCTTCATGGTCGCTCCCGAAAGCGGCGAAGTGATCATTACCCTCGATGCGCCGGGCCCTTACGCCGACGGACTGGCCTGGGATGGGAGCAATCTCTGGAACGTGGATTTTCAGAGCGATTCAATTTATTGTCTCGCCATCGGCGGAGGCGATCCCTACCGGCGCAAAGACCTGAAAACCCAGCGCGTGGAATTCACCCATGAATTGCGCAATTACGGCCCCGGCGTCGTGCCGACCTTGGACGTTTATATCGCCGTGCCGCAGGATCTGCCCAACCAACACCTATTGAAAGATCCGGTATTCTCTCCACAGCCCACGGATATTTTGACGGATCAGTGGGGTCAAAAGGTGGCGCACTATCAGGTCAAAGATATCGCCTCCGGAACGATCCCCCGCGCCGTCATGACCGTCGAGGCGCAGCTCTGGGATACGCGCTGGTTCATTTTTCCGGAAAAGGTCGGGGGCTTGCCCGAGATCCCCAAAGAAATCCGCGACGCCTATCTTGTGGACGAAGACAAATTTGACATGAAAAACCCGGTGATCCAGAAAGCGGTCAAGGAGGCGGTGGGGGACGAAAAGAATCCCTACTGGATCATGCGCAGGATTTTTCGCTACGTCAATGACCACATGGAATACCAGCTTTCCGGCGGCTGGAATACGGCTCCGGCGGTTCTGGAACGCGGCAACGGATCGTGTTCGGAATATACCTTCGTCTTTCTGGCCCTGTGCCGCGCCGCCGGCCTGCCCGCGCGCTATGCCGGTTCCATCGCCATCCGCGGCGACGACGCCAGCCTGGACGACGTCTTCCATCGCTGGGCGGAAGTCTATCTGCCCAATTACGGCTGGATTCCGGTGGATCCGTCCGGCGGCGATTCCCCTTCGCCCGAGGCGCAGGCCGACTATATCGGCCATTTGGCCAATCGCTACCTGATCACCACTCAGGGCGGCGGCAACTCAGAGTATCTTACTTGGACCTACAACAGCGACGCCAAATGGACTCTGCAGGGCAAATGCAAGATCTTCGTGGAAACCATCGGCGAATGGAATCCGATCCGCGCGGAGGAAGCGCAGAAGCAGGTAGAAATGCAGGGAGGGAAGGTGTGCGAGCCGTGAAAAAGGGGTCTGGGGGCTAGGGTCTGGGGTCTGGTAGGGGCGCACTGCTGTGCGCCCTCTTAAATTGTCTGAACCACGGATTACGCGGATGACACGGATTGCACGGATTAAGCAATTGTCTGAATCGCCGATTCAACAGATTAAACGGATTAAACAGATTAAAACAGCGCATTATTCAGCGCAATCAGTCCGCCGCGGCGGATCAGTGTGAATCAGCGGTTCAGAAAATATTAAAGGCGGCCTCTGGGCCGCCTCTAAGTTTGCATTTTTCATTTTTCATTTTGCAGTGAGTCAAGATCTACTGGCGTTCCTCTCTTGAATTCCTTAAGTTGGGCTGATATGGATCCGATCAGCACCTTTGAATCCATCTTCACCGGAATGCGGTATTCGTCATCCGAAAACCAGATGAAGATTCTGCCCTTCTGCTTGAAAATGCCCGCCGATTCCAGCACCGGCTCGACCTTGAAACAGACGAACGTTCCCGCTTCCACCTTGACGCTCTCGCGTGCCATGACATCCACGCGCATGGGGTAGGTCTTGCGGATGTCGTGAATCTCCACAAAATAACTCTGCCCGACTTCGATCACCGGCTGCAGGCGAAAATAGTAGAGCGCGCTGATGGCATCCTGCACGAAGCGGGGAATGTCGCTGGTATCTTTAGGGACACCATCATCGTACATAAAGGCCTGCCCCCCGCGCTGATCATAGTCCACTACTTTGAGATCATGGTAGGAGCCCTCGTTCAGGCGTTTTTCGAAATACCAGGTGAAAATGCCGCGCGCATCCATATACGAATGAATGTCGTCCCGCACTTTGAAGAAGGCGCTGAAGGTGGGTGATGATTTGGCCCAGGTGTGGATGTGATAACAGGAGGCGTCGCGATGGGTGATCAGCTCCGGCAGGATCTCGATCCCCGATTCCCCCGCCGTGATAAAGCCGTACTTGACATTGTAAACGAAGCGCTCGCCCAGGCCAAAAGCCTGGTTCTCCAAGACCCGCACCAAGAATCCGGTATCGTCAATGAGAAAGCCGCCATCGGCGGCGGGGAGGGCCGAAGCCGCCACACCCAGGAGGCCAAGGATCCCCAGCCATTTTCGCCCCGCCCTCAAGGACGGGGCTACATCTTTCAGAAGCCCGATAAATCGGGCTGGTCCAGCCCCCTTCAGGGGGGTTGAATAGTCGTAGACCAGGGCTTTAGCCCTGGGTGAGGGCGATTTAATACGCCTGTTTTCCAAACAACACCTCGCGGAGCGTTAAAGCCAAAATTTTCAGATCGAATCCCAGCGACCAATTTTCGATGTAATAGACGTCATATTTGGTGCGCACCTCGATGGACGTATTGCCCCGCAGTCCGTGCACCTGAGCCCAACCGGTCATTCCCGATCTCACCCGGTGCCGTTCCAGGTAGCCCGGCACCTGCTGGCGGAACTGTCCCACGAAATGCGGCCGCTCGGGCCGCGGCCCCACAAGGCTCATATCCCCTTTCAAGACGTTAATCAATTGCGGCAGTTCATCCAAGGAGAATCGCCGCAACATCCGCCCCCTTCGCGTCGTGCGCGGATCGCCTTTCTGCGCCCACACCGGACCCGACTCCGTTTCCGCCTCCGGGATCATCGTTCGGAACTTGAGAATTTGAAACATCCGACCGTCCAGGCCTATGCGCTCCTGCGAGTAGAAGAGAGGGCCTTTTGAATCCAACTTCACCAGGATCGCAATCAAGAGCAGAATGGGGGAGAGCAGCAGCAGGCAAAGGCCCGCCATGATGATATCAAATCCTCTCTTTAACACCCCCTTCCACCCGAAGAGGGCCGATTCTTTAATTTTCAGTAGCGGAATTCCGGCGATGCTCTCAGACTGTATTTTGCCGCCCCCGACCACGAACTGATCCGGCGCGAAGAAAAATTCCAAATTGATGCCTTCACACAGTTGCATGATTTTGGGAAGTTGCGGTTGCTGCTCCGGTTCCACGGCGATAACGAGGAGATCCAATTGCTGGGCGGCGAGAATTTCGGGGATCCGCTCTACGGATCCCAAGATCGCTTGCGCGCTCCCTGAGGGGCCGTCCACCTGAATGAAGCCGACGGCTAAGTAGCCCAGATGCGGGTTGCGGCGGATGCGTTCATGAATTTCCTGCGCCAGGGATCCGGTGCCGCAGATGGCGGCCCGCAAAATCCCGATCCCGCGCCGATAAAGTTTGCGCTGCAGGCTCTGAATCAGCGCCCGTTCCGCCGTCAGAATAATCACCGTATTGACGGTGATCAGCAGAAACACGGCCCGGGAATAGGAGAAATCGCGGTAAAAGAACGCCGCGGTGAAGAGCCAGGGCAGCACCAGCAGTGTGGATTTCAGCACCCGGATAAACTCATCCAGCGTCGAGACGCGATGATGCAGGCTGTAGAGGCCTCGCGCGGCAAAAACCGCCAGAAAAATGAGCGTGGCCACAACCGCAAAGGCCCAGTATTCGCCCACGGGCGGCACGCCCAGCGTTACCGGAACAAATCTTGTCAGAGGCGACTGGAATCGCAGCCAGTAGGAGAAGCCAAAGCTCAACATCACGGCCGCCGCGTCCAGAAGGATCGCCGCCAGCGAAAATAGCACCTCCGCTCGGGATCCCCTCAGTCTATTCACCATGGCCTCCGGAATATTCTCATCGGACCGACTCCCCGAATTTTTCTGCGATGCACTCCTGCAAATAGTCCCTCAGCCTGCGAATAAATATCGGCTTGTCAAATTTCAGGGCTTGCCGCCGGATGGCTTCTGGATCAAATGAATAGTTGGCGAAACTTTCGACAGCTTGAACCAGCGCCTCTGGAGTGGATTCATAAAAGAAAATGCCCGTAGCATCGGCTCGATGCTGCTGCAATGGGCCGAACTGCTCGGGATTCGCTGGGAGGACGGTCTCCAATACACCTCCGCGCCCATACGCGATGACCGGTCTTCCGCACGCCTGCGCTTCCAGCGGCACGATGCCGAAATCCTCCTCTCCGGGGAAAATCAGAGCTTGACAGCCGCTGTAAAGGTCGCGCAACCCTTCCGCACCTTGCCAGGGGATGAATTCAATATTGGGCTGGGCCATCGCTTGCAGCTTCTTTTTCTCCGGACCATCACCGGCGATGACCAGCCGCCATCCCAATCGGTTGAAAGCCTCGATGGCCAGACCCACCTGCTTATAAGGCACCAGCGCTGTGACGATCAGGAAATAGTCCTCGGGCTTCCTCGATGGTCTAAAGAAAGCGCCGTCCACCGGCGCCGGAATGACGACCGCGTCCCGACGGTAATGCCGCTGTATTCGGCGGCGGACGTTTTCGGAATTGGCGATGAAATGATGCACTCGCGGGCACGAGGCTACGTCCCAACGACGAAGATAGGAAGCCAGAGCCGCGCCCGCCAGCCGCCGAACTACTCCAGCGTTCTTGCCCAGGTAATGCGGATACATCTCCCAGATGTATCTCATGGGCGTGTGAATATAGCTGATATGCAAACCTTGGGCGGATGGAATGGCTCCTTTGGCGACACAATGGCTGGTCGAGATGATCAGATCATAGTCGCCAAAATCGAAGCTCTCAATGGCCTTCGGAAAAAGCGGCAGATAGGCGCGAAAATGCCCCTTTGCCAGCGGGAGTTTTTCTATCCACGAAGTGCGGATCTCCATCTTTTCGATGGTGGGGGACATGGCCCCGCGTTCATGGAAGATGGTGAAGAGCGTCGCCTGGGGGAAGAAGTCGCACAGCACTTCCAGAACTTTTTCCCCGCCCCTCATGCCCGTCAGCCAATCGTGCACCAGAGCGACTTTCAGATCCCGGCCGGTCATCCCGTTGATCCCCGCGTTTTCTCCAGAGCTTGTTTATATACCTGATACGTTTTTTCCGCGCAGCGCGCCCAGGTGAATTGACTGGCTCTTTGTTTGCCCTTTTCGATCAGCGTTTGTCGGAGAGCCTCATCCGTCAGGATTCGCTCCAGCGACCCGACAAATTGTTGATCATCCGCCGGATCGAAAATGAGAGCGGCATTCGCGGCGATTTCGGGGAGCGAGCCGCGGTTGGATACCGCGACGGGTATTCCCGAAGCCATCGCTTCCAACGGCGGCGCGCCGAAACCCTCGTACCATGAGGGCAGAACCAGGGCGCGAGCGTTTTGATAGAGCGCCGGCATCTCCTCATCAGGCAGCGATCCGACAAAATTTATTTCCTCGGCGCGGCCTAATTCCATCGCCAGTCGCCGCAGCTCAGCATACTGATCAATTTTGGCCCCGACGATCACCAGCAGCGGCCGCAACGAATTGGGGAGATTTGCCCAATTCCTAATTAGGCCGGTTACATTCTTGTGTGGTTTCAGGTTGCCTACATACAGCAAGTAGCCCCGTGGCAGCCGCTGCCGCTGCCGAAAGGATTCGAGCCCTGGCTCGCTCACTGGATCGAAATATCTCTGGTTGATGCCGCTGTAGGTAATGAAAATCTTGCGCTCTTCCGCGCCGATCATGGATATAAGATCCGCCTTGGTCTGCTCCGAAATAGTAAGGATGGCACGAGCATTCCGGCAGGCTCGGTTGAGCATCCAACGGGCATAGGCTCTCTTGATCCCCGCGAAATATTCTGGAAACTTCAAATGAATGAGGTCGTGAATCGTTACAACCAGCGGAATTCGCAATCCCGCGGGCGCGACGTAATGCGGAGCATGAAAAAGATCAGCCCCCAGGCGATTGGCCACGGAGGCCACTTGCCATAATTCGCGGATGGAATATTCAGGGGCATTACAGGCGGATACCTTCGATTTCGGCCACATTTCCAGAGTATTCTGAAAGTCTCTGCGCCTGACGATGAGATTCCATTCGCTTTTGGCTTCGATCTGCTCGAAGCCATCCAGCAGAGCCCGGATATAGTTGCCGATGCCGGAATCCCGGAGCTTTCGAGCGTCCAGACAGACTCTCATGCCTGATCCAGGATTTCGTGGGCTTTTTGCAGAACGCGATCCACGCGGATCGCCTCCATTCCTTCGTCCGCCGGAGCCGTCAGCGCATTCTCGAGCATCCCGTAGGGCCCCCATCGCCTCGGCGACATCGCAGGAATCGAGGGATATAATCCAATCACTCTGGCCCCCACCGCCCGCGCCAAGTGCAGCGGCCCGGTACTGTTGGTGATGAGCAGATCGCTATGACGCAAGAGCGCGGCCAACTCCTGCAGATTAATTTCACCGCACAGGTTGGCGCTCTTTTCACCGGCGGCCTCATGAACTTTTCGACAAAGCTCCCGCTCGCTGGATATCCCGCTGATTAGCAGCGCCAGATTTTCCCGTCGGCTCAGGGCTTTCGCCAAGTCCTCATAATTCTGCGCCGGCCAGCGGTGCGCGGACCCGCCGCCTCCGGGATGCAAGACCAACAGCTTCCGGTGACCTTGACATAGCTCGTCCCGGAGCTTTGCCATTCTCGCCTCAATCTTTTGTGGAAGCTCCAGCGGCAGGGGGAAAAGCGTTTCCGGCGGCAGCAAATTCTCCCAGTTCCCCTGAGGCGAAAAGGCGGCATAAGTCAGATTGAGATTATATTCCGCCTCATGCCGCAGGTTGTGCTTGCGGTGTTCGCGATGGCGATAAGTGAAGAGGCGGGAATGCCAACGGTAAGCAATGCCGGCGCGCAGGGGGATGCCGGCATCCTTCAACAGGTGGGCCACTTGCCGCTCGGGATAAATAGCCACGGCGGCGTCGAATTGCCGATCCCGCAAAATGCGCTCCAGCTCCGGGGAGCTCTCTCGCGGCTCGTATTCGATGACGTCGTCAACGTCGGCATGCATCTGGATGACAGGCACGGGATAGGGTTGCGCCAGGAAGCAGATGCGGCTATCCGGAAACATCCTCTTCAGCAGCGTGGCGCAGGGCAGCGACAGAATCACGTCTCCCAACCGGTCGGTGCGGCACAGCAGAATACGTCTGGGAGCGGCGCCGGTTTCGCTCAAGACGATCTCCTGGCCGCTCGGGTCAGTTCGCGTAGTTTGTCATACCGCTGCCGGAAATTCTCCATATCCATTCGAATCGCCCGCCATCCCTGGATCCCGTCCAGAAAACCCCCCTTTAAGATATAGCGCCAAAGAAAGCGCTGGGGTGGCTTCCAGCAAAGGTATTTCCAGGCCGCGGCTGGACCCGTGCGCACCCCTGCCCGAAAAAGATGCTGTGCTTCAAAACTGGTGTAGAAATCCAGCTTGCGCCGGCACTCTTCCAGGGATTCATAAGGATGGTGATGCAGCGGATTTCGCAAGCGAGCGACGGGCCCGTCAATTTGAAGCCGTTCGTGCACATGCCTTTCGGGAAATCGTCCTTGCCCCCGGCGAAACAGCCGCAGCTGCCAGTCCGGATATTGTCCTCCGTGCCGGAGCCATTTCCCCAGGAAATAATTTCGCCGCGGCAGGAAAAATCCTCTCTCGCTCTGCTCCCGGCGGATCACCTCTCGAATCTCCCGCGCCGCCTCGCGCGGCACCACTTCGTCCGCATCGAGGCAGAGGATGTAATCGCACTGCGCCTGATCGAAAGTGAAATTCTTGTTGACGTTCAGATTGATCAAATTGGGCCGCGAAAAAACGCGCGCGCCGAACGCCTTAGCAATCAGCGCCGTCTCGTCCGTGCACTCGCAATCCGCCACGATGATCTCCTGAGCGAAGCGCACGCTTTCCAGCGCTTCCCCGATATGGTGTTCCTCATTATGAGCGATCATGCAGACGGACAAAGTCATTTCTGTGCGCCCTTCGCGCTTTCCTGGCGATCTTTGCGGTTCAATACATCCTGGAAATGCCCCTCCAGGGCCGTCATATGCGTCTCGATTCCGAACTGTTCTCTCACGACTCGAAATCCCGCGGCGCCTAGACGACCCCTCCACTCCGCATCCTGAATTGAACGCACAATGGCTCCCGCCAGTTCTGCCGCATCGCCGGATTTCACCAACAGCCCGTTGACACCGTTTTGGATCACTTCCGGCACGCCCCCCGCTCTCGTGGCGATGATCGACACCCCTTGCGCCATCGCCTCCAGCAGCACCAATCCGAAAGCCTCCTGCTTCGAGGCCAGCACGAACAGATCCAACGCCGCGAAAATGGGCGCCGTTTGTATCTGGAATCCGACAAAATGCACTCGGTCGGCGATACCGAGCTCCTGCGCGAGTTCTCGCAAATGCCGATCGTAGTCCGGGTGCTGGGGCGGAGGATCGCCCGCAAAAAGCAGGCGCGCCTGTGGAAATCTCTGATATATCTGCGAAAAAGCGTGCAGCAGCAGCGCCTGCCCCTTCGATTCCTCCAGCCGCCCGATCAGCCCGATGAGAAAGGCATCTGTGGCAATCCCCAATCGCCTCCGCGTCTCCAGCGGATCGCCGCGTGTCGCATAGAGCTCATCCGCGGCGATGCCATAATGAAGCGCGTGGACTTTGCTTGCGGAGATGGGCAGAGACTGGATAGCCAGATCGCGCATCAAGTGCGTGATGGTGAGAATGCGGTCTACGCGGGAATAGATCCAGCGGTGCCAGAGGTCGCGTTTTGACAGAGATGACTGAATCTGCAACGTCAGCATCTTGGGGACGTTGATCGGAGCGAACGCCGCCAAATCCTGCGACCGGTGCAGGTGGATGACCTCGATGCCCTTCTCGCGAATCAGTCTTTTCGCCCTGATCGTGAAAAACGGATTGACATACCCAGGTGATCGAAACAAACGGGCTGATATTCCCCCCAGACGTTCATTCCGGCGAACGGGCCCAAGCCCCCTTAAGTGGCCGGAATCCAGATCCTTCCTGGACTCCAGCTTTCGCTGGAGTGACACTGCTGGCCATGCCGCCATCCTCGATCCCTGCGCCAGCCACAGGCTGACTTCGTGCCCGCGTTGCTGCAAAGTGGCCGCCGTATTCAGACAATATAACTCCAGGCCGCCCAGAGCCGGCGAAAAGCAGACTTCTAATATTCGCATTTAGAATAATCCCAACTGCCGATTCATGTCCATGGATTTGATCTTCCGCGAATTGATAAGGTGATGTTCCCGGTAAATGGCCGTCACTTCAGCAGCAGCATCTTTTTCACGGCCTCGAGATTTCTGCCGCTTCCCAACTCCCTTGCCAGAATGCGATAGAAGTATATTCCGGATGACAGGCCGGATGCGTCATGCCGGAGCTTCACCCCGCCGGCATTCTCGATCCCATCATAAATGACGCCCAGGCTCTGGCCTCGCAAATTAAACAGTTCAACGCGCAGGGCCGATCTCTGCGGCAATTCCAGCGGAATCACCGTCTCCGCATTAAACGGATTTGGGAAGTTCTGCCCTACCCAAAATTCCGTCGGCAGGTCTGCGCTTTGCCCTGGCTCTAGCCCTGAAGTTCCGGTTATCCATTCCAGCAGCGGGCCCAGCAGCTCTTCGGGCTGGTTGAAGTTGGGGTTGCCGGCGAGGATGTTCTCGAATCCGAAGCCCAGCAGGCAGACCTTGTAGCTGCCGTCGTATTTGACGGCGGCGCCGTAAGTTGTGGAGTAGGTCAGCAGCCGCCCCGAACCAGCGCTGCTATCAGGCTCAATTTTGTCCAGCGAAAGGCTTTCGCCGGAGACGAAAAAGGACGTGCCCTCCAGCAGCGGATCGGCTCCGATGAGGAGGCCGATGGAGGTCGTGCCCTGAGACTGGGCATGCAGAGTGTTTTGGAAGAACGACGTCGCCGACAGATCGGGAACGACGCCCCGGCCGGAGAGAAAGAGCGCTCCGCCTTGAGCGAAATAATTCTGCAAGAGCGCTTGATCCGACGCCGTCAAAGTATTCGTCAGCATCGGCCCGCAGGCCCAGAGGACGCCGAGGTAATCCTCCAGAGGCGGCAGGCTATCCGGTGACACGTAGGTCACCGTGCGATAGACGCGGCCGATGGCGTTCAGCGCTTCTTGATGCTTGACTTCGGCGTTCGATCCTCCGTCGTCGTCAATGAGAAGCAGTTGCGGCGTGCCGATGGGGACGTTCAGCGACAGCGTGGCCACCGGATCGCCGCTCCCGGTCTCATCCACCTGCACGGCCAGTTCCACCCACCTCGGCGGCGAATTGGGGGCATTCTGCAGGACAAATGGATCCGCCGCGAAGTTCTGCATCCCATAAAAGGACAAGCCGGATATCTGCTGTTCGCCGTCGAGAATGAACAGTTGTGGATCGAGGGTCGTGACGGTCACCGTTAGGCCGGGCGTGGGCAGGCCCATATTCGTCAAGAGGAAGGTCAGATCGCCGGTCTCGCCGGGATCCAGAAAGCCGTCGCCGCCGGAGTCGGCGATGACGGGATCGGTGGCCTCGAGGAGCGGCGCGGTCAGGTCATCACGGCGGATTTTGGTGCCCAGCAGCCAATTCAGAGGATCAAGTCTAACGCTGTCAATTTCCTGAGGAAACGCGCCAATAATAGTCTGCGTTGGCAAGGCCTCAATCAATATGCGCTCGATCTGCGGAACGCCGCCGCTGTAGAGATAGAGATCGGCGTGAGTCTGGAAATCGGCGAAGGTTTCGGGCTGAACCTGCGCCACGGTCAGATTCACGCGCGTCGAATCTCCGGCGGGTTCGGTCACGGCGAAGTATTCGAATTTCGGATAACCGGCTTCGAAGACCCATTGATTGAAGAACCAGCCGTAGTCGTCGCCGGTGACCTGCTGGCAGATAGCGGACAGTTCCCAGGTCGAGGCGTTGCCGTAGCGGTAGGCCGCGAAGTAGTCCTGCAGGATCTGGAAAAAGTCGGCGCTGTCGGCGACTTCGTAGCGCAGCATGTGCAGAACGCTGGCGCCCTTTTCATACGTCAACTGCGACCAGATGATGTCCCAGGGCGGATCGTACATGGGGTGAGGATTCGTCAGGCTCTCCCAATTCATGTAGGCCTGCTGCATCTGGCTCATCACCTGCCGGTAATTGGTGAAACCGTTCAGGTGCTCGTGCCAGAGCGCTTCGGCATAGCTGGCGAAACCCTCCGACAGCCACATATCCGGCCAGTCCAGGTATCCCGCCGCGTCGCCGAACCACATGTGCGACAGTTCATGCGCGGCAATATCCTCATAGGCTCCAGTGCCGGTGATGAGCAGATTGCCATAGGTGACCATCGTCTGATTCTCCATGGCTCCGCCGCCGTTTCCGAAGACCGGCGCCTCGGCATAGCCGAAGGTCGAGAAGGGGTACGCTCCGAAAAACGCGCCGAAGGTCTGGATCATCTCCGGCACGCGCTGGAAATCAATCTGCGCGGCGGCCAGATGCTGCGGATAGACGAAATGTTTGACGGACACCGGCCCGGCGGACTGCGAAAAGGTGTCGTAATCGGCGGCGCAGAAGCTGACCAGGTAGGTGGCAATGGGTTGATCCATGTAATAGGACCAGAGCGTATATTCCTGCCCCACCGCAGTGTATTCCAGCGTGCCATTGGCCGCGACGGTGTAGACGTTGGGGATATCCAGCTTCTGGCGGATGGTGGCTTTGTCCCAGGGCTCGTCCCAGCAGGGCATCCAATTGCGCAGGCCGCGCGGATCGGCTTGCGTGTAGATCATGCCGGTGAAGGGGTGGAAAATGCCGACTCCGCCGAGCAGTTGTCCGGTCTGCACGGGCACGCCGTTGTAGTTGATGACCAGATGCAGCCGTTCGCCCGGGTTATGCGGACCGGGCAGAGCCACATAGAGCAGGCAGTCCACCCGCGTCCAGGTGCAGTTGACGCCTTCCAGCTCCGCGTCCGTCACCTCCAGGCCCACGAGGTTCAAGTCCACCGTGTCCAATCCGAAATCCACCGGCGTGAATTCGATGCTGACGACGCCGCTGATGAAGAGCGAATCCGGCACGGCCAACGGCGTCACCGTCAAGAGCAGTTCGTAGTGCAGCGCATCCCAGGCGTGGGAGGAATCGGCGTCGGTGCTCGCCGGCTGCGGCGGAGGAACGGGCTTGTATTGACGCGGGGAGGCGGAGGCGATGGAGGCCAGCAGCAGCATGAAGAAAGGCATCAGAATTTTCATAAGATCCTCAGTGCAAAATGCAAATTGAAAATTTTAAATTTCAAATTGTTTGTGAGAATCGCGTAGGGGCCGGGTTTATCCCGACCCGACATTTGTCATTCCCGCGAAAGCGGGAATCCATCACCCGCACCGTTTTCGCCCCCTCGCCCGGGAATAAATTCCCGGGCTACTATCCTTCAGTCCCCTGAAGGGGACGCCCCCAGGCGGCCTCCGGCCGCCTAAAATTTTAGATTTTAAATTTTAGATTTTAGATTATTTGAGAATTACGAGCTTTTCGCCGACCGTCTCCCGCCCCGTTTTCAAACGAACAACGTACATCCCCGCCGCGCGATTTCCCGCATCCCACACATACCGATATTCCCCCGGCAGATGAATGGCGGAAGGCTCGCCCGCGCCCCGCCCTAAAGGACGGGTCTACGTCTAACTAGCCCGCTGAAGCGGGCTCAACCTTCTGAACCACTGATTACACGGATGACACGGATTTCGCGGATTTATGGGCGCACGCAGTGCGCCCCTACCAATCCCTAATCCCTAACCCCTAAACCCTAAACCCTATTTGAGGATCACCAGCTTTTCGCAAATCGTCTCCCGCCCCGTTTTTAGGCGCACAACATACATCCCCGCCGCGCGATCCGACGCATCCCACACATAGCGATATTCCCCCGGAAGATGAATGGCGGAAGGCTCGCCCTCGCCCCGTCCTAAATGACGGGGCTACGTCTAACTAGCCCGCTGAAGCGGGCTCAAGGGCGCACTGCTGTGCGCCCCAACCGTCGTCGGAGGTCAGACATTCCTGTCTGACCGACAGGCAGGAATGCCTGTCCTCCCCCAATCATTTGAGGATCACGAGCTTCTCGCCGACCGTCTCCCGCCCCGTTTTTAGGCGAACAACGTACATTCCCGCCGCGCGACCCGACGCATCCCACACATACCGATATTCCCCCGGCAGGTGGAAGCCCGAGGCCAGCTCCACCAACTTCCGGCCGGATATATCGAAGACTTCCAGAGAGATGTTGCTGGCCACGGGCAACTGGCAACGGATGACGGTGAGCGGATTTGCCGGATTCGGCCCCAGCGATATTTGCAGCCCCGCCCGGGGATGCCGCAGCACCGGCGGCGGGGCCGAGGCCTCCCCGGTGATGTTGCGGAAGAAAAGCATGCCGCCGCTAAAAGATGTCCCCAAGAAAAAATCGCCATCGCCATCATGATCAATATCCACAATGTCTATACCTTCCAGAACAAACTTGCCACCCTCTAACTGTAGAAATGTATTTGTCTGAAAGACAAAGTTGGGGACCTGCGGGGTGCCGGTGTTTAAATAAAATCCCACAAAATCATCGTTTGACCAGTTGGCCACCGTGATAAAATAATCTAAGTCCCCATCATCGTCAATGTCATAAAAACATGACCAATGACTGCCGGGCAAAGATAGCCCCTGCCAATTCGCGACCGGCGAGGCGAACTGTGGCACGGTAGGAGAACCGACATTCTCAAGATAATAGAAATTCCCTCCGAAATCGCAATCTCTGATAAATAGGTCCTTATCCCCATCGGCATCAATATCGGCCAAGACCGGTATAATTG
>Ga0315284_10003525_pt1 | contig 22271 bp, 14 predicted proteins | sample YL17G09_16_MG_FD_203696 | JGI IMG/M metagenome (GOLD analysis project Ga0315284, IMG submission 203696) | Sediment microbial communities from Yellowstone Lake, YNP, Wyoming, USA - YL17G09_16 | ecosystem: Environmental > Aquatic > Freshwater > Lake > Sediment | place: USA: Wyoming | collected... | reverse complement strand
CGTATACCGTTCGTCGGTCTCAGGCGGCGGAGGACTGCGCTGTGGAACGGATATTGCCATCTTCGCTGACGTCTTCAAAGCGAACGCTCATTCGCTTGGAGACACCCGATTCTTCCATCGTCACGCCGTAGAGCACATCGGCGACAGTCATCGTTCGTTTGTGATGCGTGATGACGATGAATTGGGTCGACTGCTGAAAGGCTTTGACAACGGCCGTGAATCGTTCCACATTGGCCTCATCGAGCGCCGCATCGACCTCATCGAGAATGCAAAAAGGGCTAGGCTTGCTCTGGAAGATCGCCATGATCAGCGCGATGGCCGTCATCGTTTTCTCGCCGCCGCTCAATAAGGAAATCGTGCGGAGTTCTTTGCCGGGTGGACGTGCGGCGATGTCGATACCGCATTCAAGAACGTCGTTGGGATCTTCCAGAATAATGTCCCCTTCCCCGCCTCCGAAGACCTGCCGGAATAGCTGTTGAAAGTTCATCCGGATCGTCGTGAATGTTTCCGTGAATAACCTACGACTTTCAGAATTGATTTTGCGAATGATATCATCGAGGGTGTTCTTCGCTTCCACAAGATCTTGTAACTGGGCCGACAATTGCTCAAAACGAGTCTCCAGCATTTCGAGATCATCGAGACTGTCGGTGTTGACGTTGCCCATCAATTTGAGTTGTTTTCGAAGCCGATTGACACGCGATTCGAGTTCGGGTCGGAGTTCGATATAGGACGGTTGAACATCGATTCCGAGTGGTTCCACGGGGGAGGGATTCTTTGTGTCATCGGAGGGCGTGGAATGTGTTTCTTCGATTCGCCCTTTGGTTCCTCGCCCGTTCGAGTTTGTCTCGTTTCTTTCTTCTAAGAGAAGCCGATAGGCTGATCCGCCTGACCCAACCACATCGGTGAGTTTCAGTTGATATTCCTCTTCGAGGCGTTCGTCGAGTGTTTTCAAAGAATGAGTCATGTCTCGAATGCGAATTTCGCTGGCATGACAGCGTTCGGCCAACGCGCGGCGTTCTTTGCGGATCGCCAATTCCTGCTCGACAATCTCGCTGCGTTCGACGCGAAGGGTCATCTTGTTTCCGTGAAGCCGTGTCACCTGCGCGGCGATTTCTTCGGAGGCAAGAAGTCTCTCGTCGCGAGTCGCTCGTGTGTTAAGGATGTGCAGTGTTATTTGCTGACGCTTCGCCAGCGAAGAGGCACTCCTGCGCTCCGCTTCGTCGTGTTGTGAGGTTCGCTGTTGAAGCTCATCGAACAGGCGGTGGACGGAGAGTCGCAAGGATTGCAATTGCTCCCCTTGCTTGACGAGATCGAGCTGATTTGTCGTCTTCTGGTGTTCTAGTAGCTGAGAGTGTTGTTCAATCCCGAGCAGTTTTTCGGCGGATTCGGCGAGATGGTCTTCCAAATCAGAAAGCTCCCGCTCGGATTCAGTCGCCTGAAGCTCGGCCGCAGTCAGTTCCAGTTGCCGGAGCGAGAATTCGGAGGCAGACGATTGCAACTGGTCTGAAATCAGCAATTCTTCCCGCCGCAAACGAATTAAAGTCTGGTCTTGCGCCGCGAGGTCTGCCTTTAAGTCGGCCAGTCGTTGGTTTGCATGGTCAAGCTCCGCGGCAACCGCCTCAAGCTCTGAGTCGGCGCCCGTCAACGATTGGTCGACCACCTGCATGGACGTCTCTTCGGCGTCGATTTCGTGGGTCAAGCGAGTCAGATCATTCTTGATCCCCCTCAGCTCGCTGCGTCTCGAAAGCAACGCGGTCTCGCTACGAATGGTCCCCACGTACAAAGTCCCATTTGACTCCAGTAACTCTCCCTGCAGGGTCACAAAACGCAGTCCCAAATATCTTCGGGGACCATGGGTCGTCGGACGCTCAGCGGCGGGCGAATCGCTACCGAGAACCGAAGTCGTTTCGGATTGCCCGTCGCCTGTTGGCGGCTCTCGGTGTCCCCGTGCGAGTTGCACGGCATCATCGATGGTGCGGACGATCCAAGTATCGGCAAGAACAGTGGTCGCGAGCCCCGTAATGCCGCGATCCGAAAACGCAAGTGCATCGGCCCGCATCACCACACCCGGTTCGCCGGTCAAGTCTGGAAGTTCGGCGGGATCGAGTTGCATGTGAACGAAACGCGATTGATTCAGTGACAACGGCATCGGCTGATTCAAGGCGCGATCAGGAACAGCGATGAAACCAACGCGGTTGGCGAGAAGAACGGTCCCTCGATTCAAGTAATCCAGCAACGCCTGATACTCTCGCAGGACGATCAACTGGGCCCGCGCACCGAGTGCAACCTCCAACAATGCTGCGTGTTCGAGTTCCACCTCAAGCAGGTCTGCCACGGTCCCTACGACAGAATTCCACGGCGGATGTGCTGAGTGACGTGCGCGATTGAGAATGTCTTTCACGCCGATGCCCAGGCCCTCTTGTCGCAATTCCAAATCTTCCAGCAAATTTTTGCGTGCTACAGAGGCACTCCGCCGTTCACGTTGTTCCGCGACTCGCTGCTTGGATTCGTCCTGAGCTTCCAGCAAACGAGTCCGTTTTGCTTGAGTGGCACGCAGAGCCAGCTGCGCAGCAGATTGCATGTGGGTCGCCTGGTCCAATCGGGTGAGCCTGTGGGTTCGCTCGAGTTCCTGCTCTGCCAGTGCTCCATGAAGCAGGTCTTGTTGTGACTTTAATTTGACCTGTGTGTTCAGCACGGCAGACAGAGTGGCTCTGAGTGTCGCCAAGAGGCTCGATGTCGCTGATTCCGCCTTCGTCAGTTCCAGTCGGCGTGCGCGATCCAACTCCAGAGCTTCGCGTCGTTCGGAGAGCATTTGCACCGTCTGTTGAAGCTGATCGTCGTGCGCCGCCGTGCGATGTTGATTCTGATCAAAGTCGGTTTCGAACTGAGTCAATCGTTGTTGCTGCACAGCGATGTCTTGCCTCGTTTCGAGCAGGCGTTTGCTGAGCATCAGTTGCTGTTTTTGTAGGCGACTCATTTCACCATCAATCTCACAGAGGCGCGCCGTTTGAAATTGGATGGTTGATTCGTTTCCGGCAATTCCCTCGCGTTCAGCAGCGCCGCGACGTTCCACTTCACGCAGCAGGTCATCTAGTTTGGCGAGATCGGCATCGAACGCCGTTTCCCGAGTTTCGATCTGTTGTTGCTGCTGAGTCAGTGCTTCGAGCCGTCCGTTCGATGAGGTCAGGTCTGCTTCGATTAATTTTTTTTCTGTTGTTAAATGTCGAAAGTCATCGGCGGCGAGGCCCAGCCACCAGAGCTTCAAGCCGACCGAAACCTCACGGTATTTGGCGGCTTTTGCCGCCTGACTTCGTGTGGAATTCAACTGGGCCTCGACTTCATCCACGATGTCAGTCAGCCGCTCGAGATTTTGGGCAACACGTTCGAGTTTTCGCTGAGCTTCGACTTTCCTTGCCTTGAAGCGGCTGATGCCTGCCGCCTCTTCAAATACGGCGCGGCGGCTAGCCGGATTGGCTTGCAGGATCTGATCGACTCGGCCCTGTTCAATGATGCTGTAGGCCGAAGTCCCAGCACCGGTCCCGAGGAACAGATCTTTGATGTCTTTGAGTCGAGTGGCCGCCCGGTTTAACAAATACTCGGCATCTCCATTACGCCATATTCTGCGGCCGATCTGAATTTCCTGAGCGTCGGAGGGGAGCCAACCCGAGGTATTATCGAGGGTGATTGTTGCTTCCGCATAGGCACTTGGCTTTCGGCTCGTCGAGCCGTTAAAGATGACATCCGTCATCTCTTTGCCACGCAGGCTTTTGGCCGATTGGTCGCCCAAAATCCACTTCATCGCGTCAACGACGTTACTCTTGCCGCTGCCATTCGGCCCGACGACGCTGGTGATGCCGGTCGAAAAGTCAAACCGAGTGCGGTCGGCAAAGCTCTTGAAACCGAACAATTCGAGGGACTTGAGCATGGGGGCGAATCAGTATTCGTGTAATGTCTGCAATTGTCACAACGTTTCAGACGATAGTTATTTCTTTACACCACCAACCCAAGAAAAGTTGCGTTTTGTTTTCGTCCCCGCCTCTTTTTTTGTTATTGCTGTTTTGGGGGAGTTCGATTTTGTTTTGGTGTGGTCCTCAGCGTCCGCATCCTGCGGAACATTGGCCATGTTTCCTGTCTCCGACGATGTCTGCTGATCGCTCTTTTCACGGGCGAGGCGCATGTCAGAATCGTCTTTTTCCGGCTCGGGGAATAAGTTCGGAGCATTGTTGTCTCGGCCGACCTTCGTTCCTTTCTTGGAACCGGGCTTCGAGGATTCGCCGTCGGGGCGATAGTAGACGCGGCCACTTTCCGGAAGCTCGTCGGCCGCCAATCGTGTCGCGAGATTTTTCTGTTTCGAGGCATCCGCTAACATTTGAACGACATCGGGATAGGTCGCTCCCATCTCATCGGCCGCCCGAATCACATCCGCTAACCGCAGAGAGACCTCGCGTCGTTCATCCGCCTGACCGACTGCGAATTTGGCTAAAGAGATACTTGTTGCGCCCGGTTGGGCGGTGACCATAATGTTGCGTCCGGCAGCCAGAAACAGGGGAGGTCGAAGCTCCTGATCGGAGCCAAAAACCACAACTTCTGGCCGTGTCCGAAGTGTCACATGGACCATTGGTTCACCGAGTGACTCCAGCGTATGTAGTTTGTACTCTCCCAAATTTCGTTTCGATCTCTGGTCAGAATCTTTCGGCATGCCCAGTGTTTCACCACGAATAAACGGGTCTTGTTTATCGAGCGTCCAAAGCGCGCGAAACGCTCCGTATCGAGTTTCGCTAGTAGCTTCGTTCATCAGCCCACGCAGGGCCAGATGGGCTTCCGCGTCCTCGAGGGTAGAGATGGCTGCCAAAGCAAAAACTCGAAAAGATCGTTCGTCACGAGCGGCTTCGACAAGCGTCGGCAGACCTTCCGAATTTCCCAGATACGCCAAGGCGATTGCTGAGTGAAAGCGGCATTCAATCAGCGGTGAGGTGAGGCCGTGCTTCAAGATAGGCACGGCATCAACACCGATGGCTTCGAGTTGCAACGCCGTTTCATCGGCCTTCTCCGGAACAAACAGTTCCTCTTGCAGTTTCTGAATTCGCACTCGGGTTGCAACATTCTTTTCTTCGAATGCCATGTGTCGAAGAACCTGGAGATAACGGGGGTAGTTGTCTTTATATTTTGGATGGACAGACAAAACGATCTTTTGATCCGTTTTTGCCTCAGCCATTGGCTTTTTGATTCCCTGACGGTCGAAATGATGAAATCGTCGCCCGATTTCCTCCGCAATTCGCGTTGTGTTTCGGATGCTGCGAAAATCGTGACGCAGATACAGAGCCAACTCGCGTTCTTTCAGAACGGTGGCACCCCCCAGAACACGCCCGCGCTTGAGCAATGCCGGAGTTTTGGTGGCATCACTTCCAACGGCGGAGGTCAGCACCGCTCCTTCGGCTTTGGCGTAAGCGTGTCCTTTGAGAATACCGCGGCCTGGCACAAACGCCTGCTCCGTCAAATAGACTTCCATCAACCATCCCCCCGCGAGGCTGGTTGCTTCTGCACTATCCGGAACTCTGACCTCGACATCGATCTTCTCACCTTTGCCCAGCAAGGCCGGCAATTTGGCCCGAACGAGGACGAGTGCCGTATTCGGACTCTTCAGGACGGCATTCGGATTGGGTAGCCCATTTTTTTTCAGTTCTTCCATCAATGCCGTGCGAAACGATGAGGGAGCGGGTTCGCCGCCCGTGCCGTTCAGCCCGACCACCAGCCCAACGCCCTCAAGGACAACAGGCTCAAGACCTGCGTAAGATGTGTAATCGCCAACAAATTTTGTTTCGAGTTTTGTCGCGAATCGCTTTGCCTCCGCGTTGTCCTCGTCGTCGTCCTCGAATGCCGCGTAAGACTTTTGCTGTGTCTTGGAGTCGCGGGCCACGAGTGACGGAATAACAGCGAGACAGATGCCAACGATTAGGCACCCCATCAAGGGGCGTAGAGCAGGCATGGCCAACGACTCCTTTCGCGCCACCGACGCAAGCGGACTGCACCAGACGACTCACGCTCCTGAGAGCTGTTGGAACACAGTTTCCGTACTGTGGCACCAGCGTCGAGGTGAGTCAGTCAAGCAACGAATTGAACTTTTAGGGGGAGAAGGTCCTCAAGGTATGTCCGTCCCTAAATCGGGTCAATACGACTTGACGTCGTTTCCGTCGATGTGGTCGGCAAACTTCCAAGCGAGGATCATTTCAGCAGTCGAACAATTGCCGATCGGCAGAAATGGCCATGACGGGACCGTTGGTTCTCATATCCCATGAATTGGGACACACCCTTGCCCTCATAGAACGAGCGTGGACGTCATCCCGTCCACAAGGCAACGTTTTAAATGCTACGGGGTGACGAATTGAGGGACCCGTTTCTGGTCGACAACTCCAGCGGAAACCGTGCAGAAATTGTTCGAGCATCGGTTGGAGCGGCCAGAAAGTAACGCTCGCGGGTTCACTTTCCCAATTGAATCCGTAGTTGTCCACTGGAGTCCGTCGCGGCTCGTGCCATTCCGGAAGTGTTGAAGTGCATCGAGATCTGTCCTTGTCGATCAACGGCAATCAATCCGCCAACGTCATCGGGCAGGACCTTTTCTATGACGTACTTTGTCGCCTCATCGAGAGACAACTCTTTATAGGCCATCAACGCGGAAACATGAAAGGCAATGCTGTTGCGGATGTAGTACTCGCCCGTCCCTGTACAACTCACGGCGCACGTTTGGTTGTTGGCATAGGTTCCCGCACCGAGTATCGGTGAATCACCGACGCGCCCCATCATTTTATTCGTCAAACCACCCGTTGATGTTCCCGCAGCCAGATTTCCGTGGCTGTCACGGACCACACAGCCGACGGTGCCTCGATGGGACTTCGCGGCTTGTTTTTTCTGTTCCTGAATGAATTCTTGGCGGCGAAGTTCTGTGCTGAAGTAACTGTTCTCCACGCGCTCGATTTGTGTCCGATCCCGCATCGCATCGGCAAACTTTTCTGCGCCCGTACCCATGAGTAAGACATGCCGAGTCTCGGTCATGACGAGGCGAGCCAATGAAATGGGGTTCTTGACCGTCGTCACGCCGGCAACTGCACCTCCGAGCCCCGTACGACCATCCATAACACTCGCATCCAATTCGTGAGTCCCGATCGAGGTGAAGACTGCGCCACGACCGGCATTGAATAATGGATCGTCTTCCAAAACTCGGATTGTTTGTTCCACGGCATCAATCGCCTGGCCTCCTTCGGCAAGGATTTTTCGACCGACATCAATCGCTGCCGCCAAGGACTTGTGATGGGCGTCCCGCTCCTCTCCCGTGATCTGAGCCAATTCGTCACCCGCACCTCCATGAATGGCAATCGCAAACGTCACGTTCACACGAGGCTCCTGAGCATCTGCCCGTAAAAAGGTCATGACGAATACCAACCACAACGCAACCCAAACCTCCTGCGATCGTAATAAGTCCGCCGATCGACCGACGGATATTGATCCTGTCCCATGAATAACAACGTTCATTGAAATCACTCCTTGTTCCATTGCGAATCGAGTTCGCCCGTTCTAAACGGCCTGCCGAGGAAGCGTTCATTCCGCTTGTTAGCGACCGGCCTTATTGCGTTTTCAGCCGGACCTGTCAATCAGGCCCCGTCGAAGAATTTAAGAAAAACGCTTACCGCCTTAGACCAGTGCTCGGCCACGGGGAACCGTGGCCCTGAGTTCGCGCCTCACCACCTCGATCCCGAATGCCGCCGGTTCTGTTGTGTTTATCGAACGGACGATCGTCGTAGCGGCCGTCTGCAGTGGAGTTAGGCATCCACAACAGACTCGAAGACGTGGAACGAGAATTCGATGCGATTTGACGGTCTGTGAGTCGGCTGGCCTTCGGTGGCGAAACTCGCCACGCCAAACAAGTGAGGGCCTGTCGACTCCAGCCGATCCTAGCGACGCTGTTTTTCCGACAGCGGCTCACGACGTGGAAGCGGTGGCGGTGAGACTCGATTTCGTGGGTGCAGAGCCCTGTTTGGAGCGTTGGCCAGAGCGACTACGTCTTAGAATTCGGCCAATTCAATGCGACACTGGCGGCAAAGCAGAGTGTCAAGCCGAGAAGATTGACGTACTTTGCGGCTTCGTGAAATCGAGTGAACGACACGGGTTTGCGTTGGCCTGGAGGCACCATCATTCCGGAGAGCGGGACATAAATCCAGAAATAGTCTAGCGCCATGACGATCGAGACGGCAAGCAACGCGCCAAGTGCGATGAGGCGTCGTCGCTGAGTGAGTTCTGTCTCTTGCCCAGCCCAAAAAGTACCAAGCCAACTCAGCGCAACGAGGGTTACTCCGGTGAAATAGAACGCTGGAAAGCGGAGAGCAACCAACCGGTCCTCAATCGTTGCGTCAAAGTCTCCCAGTGTAATCTCTCGGATACCCACGACGACAAACAGTACGGCGGCACCAATCCAAGCGGACGAACAGAACCGAGCGATAAACAACGCACTCCGCGACATAGGATTCCTCAAAAAAGCAGTTTATGATATCCAAAGTTCAAGCGGCTTCAATGTACAATATTTCGAACGTGCGGCATCGCGTTGTGGGTGCAGGTTGTTGGTCAGGGTGCAGGTTGTTGGTCAATAGTGCAGGTTGTTGGTCAATAGCGATGTCACCGAGCCTCTTTCCAGAGACGGAAAATTTCCTCAGAAGAAACCACGTGGTGTGAAACTTCACTTTGTTTTTTTCGAGAACCATCAACGTTGATTGAAGTGGCCTCGGCGAGGAGACCATAATTTCGTTTGTTGAAGATCCCCCAGCCCCGCCATTTTTGGCAATGCGGCAACGCCAGTGGTTGCCTTCGATCGTTTCAAGGCACAAACTTCCTGACGTTTCAGAGCGATCAATCCATGACTCATTCCAGTCGCATTCTACTAGGGACGCTTGGACTCGTGTGGTTCGGTACTCCGCCCTTTGTGGCACGTTCCGCCATGGAACACAACTCGTTTGCTGATGAGGGAAACCGTTCCCCCTCCGCGGTAGTGACCGCAACAGACGTGCAGAAGCCTACGGTCCTGGCCGGTCCATTGTCTGTAGACAACGCCCGGAAGAGTTTTTTGCTTGCGTCATCCGATATCAAAATTGAATTGGTTGTCAGCGAGCCGGATGTGATTGATCCCGTGGCCATCGCCTTCGGTGCGGACCTCGTCATGTGGGTCGCCGAAATGCGTGACTTACCGCTAGGGCCAAAACACGGTTCGAATGGCAGACCCAGATCGCGGATTAAACGACTTTTCGATTTGAATCGAGACGGTCGTTACGAGTCTGTCACAGTCTTTGCGGACGAACTGTTATTTGTCACGGGACTCACGCCGTGGAGAGATGGCGTGATCGTGACGCAGGCAGGCGAGATTTCTTTTCTGGCCGATCGCAATGGCGACGGAAAAGCAGATTTCAAAGAAAGCTGGTTTTCCGGATTTCTCGGGGTGAATCCGCAGCAACTCGTCAGCCATCCGACACTTGGTCCAGACGGTTGGATCTATGTCGCCAGTGGCCATTGCGGTGGAATCGTTGTTGCCACAAAGCCGGAATGGAAATTGAGGGGGCAGCAGGTGCCCATCGAGGGGTTCGACTTTCGATTCAATCCGCTTTCTGGGGAATACGGTGTCGCTTCAGGAAACGGTCAATTCGGTTTGTGCTTTGATGACTTTGGAAATCGGTTTGTCTGCTCGAACCGCAATCCGGTACAACACGTGGTCTTGGAAAACGAGGTCATCAAGCGAAATCCATTCCTTCCGGTGCAGACAACCATTCAGGACGTGGCCGCTTTTGGAGAGCGTTCAAAACTCTACCGCCTCAGTCAACATGCGGCCTCCTCGCTGCAGCAGTATGTTCATTTCGCGGCGGCCCGCGGTGTTCAGATTTATCGTGGAGATGCACTTCCGCCGGAATACAAGGGGAACGCATTTACTTGTGAGCCGACGGCGAATCTCGTGCATCGGGAAGTCTTGGCTCCGGCGGGATCAACATTCGTCGGCCATCCTGGCGAGCACGGGCAAGAATTTCTGGCATCGACAGACAGTTGGTTCCGGCCGGTGAATCTTGCCAATGGTCCCGATGGCGGGCTTTACGTGGTCGACATGTACCGCCCCGTGATCGATCACCGGAATCAAATGCCGCCCGAATGGACTATTCGCCAGAACCTCCATGAAGCAACCGATCGCGGTCGGATCTGGCGTATTACGTCTGTTGAGCCTCCTGCACTGCAAGAACGCCCTCACGACTTATTAAACAACATGCCAACCCGAGACTTGATTGAACTTCTGGAACATCGCAATGCATGGCACCGCGAGACGGCCTCCCGATTGTTGCTCGAACGGCCTCCTGACGAAGTTCTTGCCGCCCTCAAGCACAATTGGAAAAACAACCGTCTGACAAGGAGTCGATTGCACATTTTGTGGCTAATGAAATTGCTGGACCCGCGTCTGACTCCTGCTGTTCTGGCGTGGTCGGAAACCGAAAATCGGGATCCCCGTGTTCGCGAGCAAGTCGTCGTTGCGATCGGCGACAACCTCGAGGAACTGTTGTCGAATGAGACGGATGACTTGGTGACAGAAGAGACCGACGAGCGGGTTCGTTTTCGTCTGATACTCGACTTGACCAGTCGCAGCGCTGATGCTCCGGCAGCGCGTGCTGCTCTTGTTCGTTTGCTTCGCAAGGGGGCCAGCGATCCTTGGATGCGTCTCGCAGTCGGCTCGCTCAATGCTTCGCCTCCTGAGGAATTGCTCCTAGATTTGCTGGCTGATTGGAGTACATTGACGCAGCCGGTGAAAGCGGCCGTTGAATTGGTGGAAGTGTTGACTGTTGTCCTTGGACAACAGATCAAAGTGGACTCATCGCCCCCTATTTTTAAACGGGTCTTGAACTTTGCACCTCCGCTTTGGAGTCAAGAAGCAGCGACAGATGTCCAAATGGCGGCGATCCGAGGGCTTGCCAACGGGCTCTCTCGCCAAGGTCAGTCGATTGAGACTCATCTGGAACTCCTTGAGGAGTCCGAACGTCGGTTGTTTAACGAACTCCTGAGATCTGTGCAGAAAACAGCCAGTTCTACGAGCCAAACCGAATCACTCCGACTGGTTGCCATCAACACGCTGCACCTCGTCAATCGCCCCGAAATCGTCCAGTCATTGCTGGAACTGGCCACTTCATCAGAACCGACTCTTGTGCGTCTGGCGGCTCTCGAGGGTCTTGCGACACTCCGGGATGCATCGATCGGTCCGAGTCTGCTCAAACATTTCAATACACAGATGCACCCGTTGCGGAGGGCAATCATTGACGTCTTACTCGCGGATGAAACGACGACGGGGATGCTGCTGGAGGAACTCGAAAAGGAGACGATTCAGACGAACGAGATCGATTCCATTCACGAAATTCGATTAACAATGGACAAAAATCCGGCGTATCGTCGCCGTACCAAAAAGATCTTTGAGGCCGAGGATTCCTCCGCTCGAGCGACAATCGTCAAGACTTATCGACCGGCATTGGAGAGGACGGGTGACATCGCTCGCGGCCGTCTGCTATTCGAGAAAAACTGTGCTTCTTGTCATCGAGTCGCGGGAATCGGTGTCAATGTTGGTCCCGATCTCGCCGACTCCGTCTGCCGGACAACAGAGTCCCTTTTGATCAGCATTCTTGATCCGAATCGAGATGTGAACGCCAATTATTTTGGCTACAAAATTCGGACAAGAGATCGGAAGAATTATCTGGGGACTGTGCCCTTCGAAACCACATCCTCACTGACGATCGGTCTGCCAGGAGGCAAGGAGGAGTCGATTTTGAAAGCCGAGATCGAGGAAATCCGCTCGACCGGTATGTCGCTCATGCCGGTCGGTCTGGAGAAAATGATTTCCGTGGAACAAATGACGGATTTGATCCTGTTTCTGAAGAACTGGCGATACGTGGAGGAAGGAATCCCTTTTGGGAAACCCTGAATTCAAAGTTTTTTGTTTTCGCCTGACAGAAAAAGAAAAAACGCGGCAAGGTCCCCTCGGAACTCCCTGTTCCTCCTTGCCGCGTTCAAATTGCCGACTCCCCTGAGCGAAGCTGACTCGTATATCGGTCTCTTTGAATAAGTTTTATGGTCGGCGGGGGTGTTCCCCGCTGACTAGGAATATAGGTCGGCTTCTGATGGTGTCAAATCGTTTTTCGATGAGGGGACGACAATCGAAAGTGGCACCAGAAGGCCGGGACTGTTTTGGGCTGGCGACACATCCGTCCGCTTCAGGCCTCAAGTTTTCTAGGGGGAGTCCCCGTCCCTTTCGATCGGCTTTGGAAATCCTCGATCTCGGTGGCGGATTCCCACTCCTGTTGTTTTCGAGTGTGGTGGTGTCATTCCTCTCTGGTGCTGAACCATGTCCATTGTCAATATCGCCACACATTTGAAGAATATGGCTCAGCAACGGCCTGAGCAGCGGGCGATCCTCTATCCGGTTTCGCGCGATTTAGACGGGCGAAATTTGTACTTAAGCGACAGTTATCGGGAGCTCGATCAGCGGAGTGATTTTATCGCGACCGGATTGCGTGCGATGGGTATCGGCCGTGGAGTCCGGACCGTTTTGATGGTGCCGCCTTCACTCGAGTTTTTTTCACTGACGTTTGCCCTGTTTAAGGTCGGTGCCGTTCCCGTTCTCGTTGATCCGGGCATGGGATTCCGCAACCTCGGTCGTTGCCTCGCCGAAGCCGAGCCGGAAGCATTCATTGGAGTCACGCAAGCGCATGTCGCCCGTTGGATTTTGGGATGGGGAAAGGCCACTCTTCGGAAATTCGTTTCACTTCGAACGCGGCGATCAAGAGTCGTTCGAATCAATCACCGATTCATGACTCTGGGTGACCTCGTTGCCTATGGTTCCCGTAGCACGTTGTCAGAGATGCCTCACGATTCGAAATACGAAACGCATCCTGCCGACCGTTCCACCGTCAGCCACGCCGAAAGGAGGTGCTCGCCGATCGCCGAAACCAACGCGTCGGATCAGGCCGCCATTCTTTTTACGAGCGGTAGTACCGGAGTCCCCAAGGGAGTTGTGTATTCGCACGGAACCTTTGCCCAACAGATTGAACTTCTCAAGGACATTTTTCAGATCACTCCCGGTGAGATCGATCTGTGTACCTTTCCCTTGTTTGCTTTGTTTGCGCCCGCTCTCGGAATGACCGCCGTCGTACCGCGAATGAATTTCACGCGACCGGCGCAAGTAGACCCACGGGAAGTGATTCGGCCCGTTCACGAATTCGGCGTGACCAATCTTTTTGGCTCTCCGGCGTTACTGAACACAATCAGTCGATACCCCATGCGAGTCGGTGGTGAATCGCCGAATTGTTCACTCCCGTCGGTGCGTCGTGTTATTTCTGCCGGCGCACCAGTATCGGCCGATATTCTCGATCGTCTTCAACTCATGCTGGCTCCAGGAACACAGGTCTATACACCCTATGGCGCGACCGAGTCGCTTCCCGTTGCCGTGATCAGCAGTCGAGAAATTCTTGAAGAAACCAGGCACCAAACAGCGCAGGGCGCAGGGACTTGTGTCGGCAGGCCGGTCGCAGGGACCCTCGTTTCTATCATCCACATCAGTGACCAGCCGATTGCTGAGTGGAATGATTCCCTGTTGTTGCCCGAAGGAGAGATTGGCGAGATTGTCGTCAGGGGGCCGCAAGTCACGCAGGAATATTTTCGCCGCCCGGATCTGACCGCGTTGGCGAAGATTCCCGACCCGGTCGCAGGGGTTTCGAGGCATCGCATGGGCGATGTCGGGTACTTCGATCCGTCGGGCCGACTTTGGTTCTGTGGCCGAAAGTCGCAGCGGGTGATCACCGCCGAAGGAACCTATTTCACAGAACCGATCGAAGGGATATTCAATTCGCATCCACGGATTTTTCGTACCGCGCTCGTCGGTGTCAGGCGAGCCGGCAAAGTCAGACTGGCGTTGTGCGTTGAACGAGAGTCCGGGTATCCACTAGCGGCCATCGAAGAACTGACCCGTGAACTCTTGGAATTGGGTGCACGATTCCGGCAAACACAAGCGGTTCGAACGATCCTGTACCATGACTCATTCCCAGTTGATGTCAGGCACAATTCCAAGATCTTCCGCGAAAAACTGGCAGTCTGGGCAGCAAAACAGCTCCAATCGTAGCCAAGTATTTCCATTTCGCCGGAATGCGGAATTCGGGGAGTGAGTTTCTGCACGTGGCCCACAAAAAAAGGGGAGGCAACCGTCCGAAAACCTCCCGCCGGATGCCGAGAAGTGAATCAGATCCGCGAAGCGGTCTTGAAGAATAGGGCTGCAACGCAATCGATTGTCTTGGCTGCAGTCAATCGACGTTAGCAAGTCACGAACTCTTGCCCGTCGGATGATTCGGGGACCAGCGACGAGGATACTCCGAACTGATTCCGAAGACCGTGCTTTGCCTCGTGATTGGAACGGAGTGATCTTCGAAGTCTTGAGCCCGAAAAGCAGCGTCTGCTGCGATTGTGGATCGCAGCAGATATCGGTTCGGATGTCGTTTCGTATGGCCATGGCCAGCCTGAAATCGCGCTGTTCCGTCGCCTTGAGTCAAACGTTCGAAAATCACAACAACCGTTCAGAACGCGGAAGAAACGAGTGCACGCTCGGAGACGACACCGGAATCGTTGATCGAGGCAGCCATCGGCTCTTGGAGATCGTTTCTGAGTTCGTACATGCCGTCTGCGTCGAGTTTGAAGAAGCGGCGAAACCAGAGCATATTTTGAACGTTCGGCTGTGGAGTTGTCAACGCGATCCAAGCCGATCGCTTCTCTTGCCAATCGATCAGCATGCCAAAAAAACCACTGGGGATATATTTCACATAAGACATGTCGATGGCAATGGCGCGGCATTTCTCCTTCTCAATCAACTGAAAAAGGCCGTCACGCAACAAACTGAGATCGGCTCCGTCCCAGATTTCCATCGTGCCAATATGCAGGAGATGGACACCATCATTGACGTTAATCAACATTCGTTTGAAGTTTCGTTGGAGCATCATGTTGGAAGCCCTTCATTCTGAATCGTCGTTGCTCAGGTGCACCTCACGTGGAACAGAAGCGTTCAAATTGCAAAGGCTGGGCCGTCGCGGTCAGCGAAATCCAGAATTCATATAAATCGCTATAAAAAATGATGCTTTTTGATTTTGGGGAGTTTTAGACTCAGAGTTCGCGCTGTCTAAAAGCCACACGACTCGGTGTGATGTGGCTCTAAAACAACCTCATGATCAAAAAATTCGGCTGGGTCGTAGAAGGAATCAGCGCGTGCGTCGACAACCCCCGCAGCCAGTACGCAAATCATCAGTCACTCGGCCGAAGATCGCAGAGGTCACACGTTCTGCGTCGATCTCAGCAACGTTCTTTCCCAGTGGGCTCTGTGAAAAAAAACGTTGTTTCGCAAACACGGCGAGCGGCCAAGAGTCTTCAACCCGAACGAATTATGGACGTGCACGGGGGTTGTCTCATGCGATTTTTGTCGCGGCCTCCATGAGGCTCTGTTCGGTGAATTCGCCTCGAGAGAATTGACCCGTTAATCGTCCCTCGCAGAGCACGATGATTCGATCGCAGATGGCCATCAGTTCGGGCAATTCGCTGGATGTGATGAGGATCGCCAGGCCCTCTTGGCAAAGCCGGTCAATTAACTGATAAATTTCGGACTTGGCTCCGACGTCAATGCCTCGAGTCGGATCATCGAGCAGCAGCAGTTTGGGTTGTGTGTGCAAGGCCCGGCCAATGACACATTTTTGTTGATTGCCCCCGCTCAGACTGGATATGGGAGCCTCCGAACTAGCGGTCTTAATCCGGAGATTGTGGATCAACGATTCCGCGACCTGACTCTCTTTTTTTTGATTCAAAATTCCTCTCGTGGTGAGATCAGCCAACGAAGACAGTGTCAGGTGTTCACGCACGTTCATGGATGAAAACAAGCCGCATTGCTTGCGATCTTCCGTGACGTAGGCGACCCCCGCGCGGAGAGCGTCCGCAGGATGATCGAACGCGACCGATCGACCTTCCAACTCGATCTTTCCCAGTGGTTGTTCGAGACCGGCTCCATAAAGAGACTCGAGCAACTCGGTTCGGCCTGCCCCCATCAGCCCGGCGATTCCGAGTACCTCTCCCCGTCGAACGGAGAATGAAATGTTCTTCAGCCGCCATTTCCGTGCGTGATTACGCCAAGGAAGTTGGAGGGCGCTCACCTGTAAGAGAGTCTCACCCTTCTGCCGATTCGCTCGATATTCGGTCGTCCCGAGATCCCGGCCAACCATCAGATGCGAGATTTCCCGAGGCGTGGTACACGTTCGCTCAAGCGTCTGGACCACTCCTCCGTCACGAAGGACCGTGATCCGATCCGCATTTCGAAAGATCTCCTGCATTTTATGGGAAATATAAATAATGGTCACTCCCCGATCACGCAGTCGCTGAATAATGCGGAACAGTCGTGCCACTTCCGGTTCGGTTAAGGCGCTCGTCGGTTCATCCATGATGATGACCCGCGAGTGTGGTGTTCTCGAAGGAGACTCCCCACATAGACGGTCTGCCGACGTTTCGGCATTCCGCGGTCCGTGTTCCACACTCAATGCTTTTGCAATCTCCACCAGTTGTTGATCGCCAATCCGTAGAGAACGCACCAACGCTTGAGGGTCGATTTGGCATTCGAGCGACTCGAAAATTTCAGCGGTTTTCCGGGACATCCCGCGGTTGTCGAGCAAGCCCAGCCGATTTCGAAGTTCTCGACCGAGAAAAATGTTTGCCGCGACAGACAAGTCACCGACAAGATTGAGTTCCTGGTGAATTATGCAAATTCCATGTTCTTGAGCGTCGCGCGTCCCGTTCAGAGAAAGCGGTTTGTCGTCCAGCACAATCTGTCCTTCGAAGTCGGTAATGACTCCCGACAGAATCTTTACGAGGGTACTCTTTCCCGCCCCATTTTCTCCGCAAAGCGCGAGAAATTCCCCGGCTCTCACGTCAAAGCTCACGTGATCTAACGCGGTCACCGCATCAAAACGTTTGGTCACAGCCTGAAAACGAATCAGAACCTTGCTCAATTGAACCTCGCCCTCGTGTCTGTCGAGAATGTGCGTTGCTGTGAAACATTGTGACCGAATCGTGATGTGTTTTTACTTGGAACGACGTTCTGTCTGGTGAAAAATTAATCACAAATTGTCCCTGCTTATTCCCGAAAGGAATCTGTCCCCCTCAAATCACAGGGGAAAAACCGTTGATTCAGGGAACGATCCCTTGTTTGGCAAGTGAGACGCTGACAATTTCCCGGTCATTTCTGACATAGGCGGAGCGGTTAGCGTAGGCCGGATTGGTCCACACGACATGGCGCCGTTGAGCCGGTCCAGTGGGCTCGAGTACATGCGCTCGGCTGATCTCGGTATAGGCCTCCGGAGTCAGGCGGGCGATGATGAGATCCCCTTTCTCATTGAACAGGAAGTATCGGTTTTGATGCTTGACAAGGAAAGCCGTACCCCATCGCATCGATTCACCGCTCGTCGGCTCGAAAGTGGACCATTTGCGGTCACCGGTTGCTAATTCAAGACATCGAAGTTCACCGAAACTGCACACCCCATAAAGATAACCGTTCTCAATCACGGGCGTACTCATCAGGGAGTGCAACGAATCGGTGAGTCGTTCGCTCTGACCCGCTCGCTGCCAGACGACGGATGCTTCCGGCCTGTTGGGGTCAAGTCGCAATAAGAGAGACCCGTTATAGAATGCGCTGACGAAGAGAAATTGATTGTCCTGACTGAGTCGTGGAGTGGCGACCGTCAGTCCTTCTTTGACCTCAAACGATTGATTCCAGTGGACGTTGCCTGTGACCGGATCAAGGGAACTGATGGCCGAGGGATGCCAGACAATCAATTGCCGGACGCCACCCGTCTCCACGATGACCGGTGAGCCATAACCCGCACCATGGCGATCTGAGGAATCGAGCGCGCGCCACAGTTCGCGACCAGTCGATTTGTCAAAAGCCACCACTGTTGTTCCGTTGCCGCCGATCAGGCAAATCAGTCGGTCACCGTCGAGCAGAGGGTTAGACGAATAGCCCCAGATGGGCGATGTCCCACGACCGTACTCCGTCTTGAAATTTCTGGACCAGACCACTTCACCGTTTTCGGCATTGAGGCAGAGTAGATCCCCCTCGGAACCTAGGGTATAGACTTGTCCTTCCTTGACGAGAGGAGTCGTTCTGGGACCGGCCGGGTAACTGACCGTATACGGACAGGGATACTCGTGCTTCCACAGAATCGAGCCGTCGGCGTCATTTAGACAAAGGACTCGTTCCGTCGACTGAACTTCCCCTCGCTCAAAAGGATTACTTGGATCTGTGACCCCGTCCGGCAACAATTTGTCGGTGACAAAAACACGATTGCCGACCACTGCGGGCCCGGAATATCCGCCACCGATCTTGGTTCGCCACCGAACGGACGGGCCGCCCACGGGAAAAACATCCACAATACCCGCCTCTCGCCAAATACCATCGCGTCCGGGGCCCATCCATTGGGGCCAATCATCGGCGAGGACCGAATGTCCCAGTTGCAGAAGAATCATTGGAAAAAGGATCAAAGGAAACTTCGCCGTCTGAAGCATTGCACGTTTTCCATAGGGTGGAAATCCGGAGGGGGAGCTGAAGCTCGATTCTGCCACCACAACGGAAGCCCGACAAGCAGTCCGAAAAGTTTTGCTCGGATGACCGTGTTGGCTAGAGGCGTTAGCCTTCTCCGAAATCCGCATTTTCTCGCCGAGTTTGATTCGTTATAGTCTGCAACAGATGTGGTATGGATTAAATTGAGCGGCCGTTATCGTGTTGAGTTTAGCCGGAGCGTTCTTAGTTTTGCTTCTTGGAATTGAGTCACCGATGTCGAAAAAACAGCCACCGTCACCATCCGTCCTTCATGACGCGGGGACGCCAGCGGTCGGAGTGACCGATGCCAAAAAAGGCCCGCCGCAAGGAGCCTCACGCGAAACATGCGAGTCGATTGCATTTGCGTTTGTTCTCGCCCTACTTTTCCGGACTTTCGCGGCCGAGGCGTTTGTCATTCCCACCGGATCAATGGCACCAACATTGTTGGGTCGCAATAAAGACGTGACTTGTCCCACCTGTGGGCATCAGTACAAGATCGGTGCCAGCGACGAACTCGATGAAGACACGGGAACATATTTGGTTGGCTCGCGCCGGATCGATGCCTCTCTGTGTGAGAACTGCCGGAATTTACATGATGTGAAACCGCTCAACGTGTTTACCGGTGACCGGATTCTGGTGAATAAGTCTGCGTATCAATTTGGGCAGCCAAGTCGTTGGGACGTGATCGTTTTTCGATACCCCGAGGACACTCAAAAAAACTACATCAAAAGGCTGGTCGGCCTGCCTCACGAATCGCTCCGAATTGAACGTGGTGACGTTTATTCTCGTCGGAGCGACAAGGACCCGTTTCAGATCACTCGCAAACAGGATCCCGATAAGCAGAAATTGTTGCAGCAAATGGTGTTTGATGATCGTCATCCGCCCCTGAATCTGATCGAGCATGGCTGGCCTGAGTCATGGCGGTCTGTCGAGAAAACCGGCACTGCTGCCGGGGTCGATGGTTGGACGATCGACCCCAATGGCTGGTCTCGCCAGTTGAAGACGCGCCGGTTGGAACTGCAGTCTTCGGAAAAACTTAAATGGATTCGCTATCAACATTTTGTGCCGACAGAGGCCGATTGGGGTGCGGTCGAAAACAATACCCCCCCCACCGCCAATCCCCGTCCCCAGTTGATTGCCGATTTTTGTGGCTACAACACCTACACCGGAGGTCGCTCTTCGGGGACTGACGATGACCGGTATTGGGTCGGCGACCTGACAATGTCATGCAAGGCCACAATCGGAGCGTTTACCGGCAGCCAATCGTTTATTCTTCTGGAATTGGTTGAGGGTGTTCGTCGCTATCGTTGTCGAATCGATTTGCCCAGCGGACAGGCCACGTTGACCCGCAACGATGACCTTGCCGCCGATCCTGAGACGGCTACGGACATTGTGTTGGCACGAGCCGCAACGTCGATCACCGGCTCGGGGACATATACGTTAAAATTCGCCAATGTTGATGACCGGTTGTGCTTGTGGGTCAATGACAGTTGGTGGAGAAGCGGCCTGATACCCTTTGGAGACGGTGCCGAATTCGAGCCTCCGGCGAATCGTAACCCTCAAGATGTGGATTTGACTCCCGCCGGCATCGCTGCGCAAGGTGTCTCATTGCAGATCTCCGACCTGCAAATCGAACGCGACATTTATTACCGCGCGGACAGTGTTACCAACAATGCGGGGACGTTCACCGGACACGGAAGCGAAGTTGATGAACGTGTGCCATTGCATGACTACTTGGACAACCCCCAAGTTTGGGGGGAAATGTATCAATCCAAATCCAAGCCGGCAGATTTCACGCAACTTGGCCCCGACGAATTTTTTGTCATGGGCGACAATAGTCCCCGCAGTCAGGACAGTCGATTGTGGCCGAATCAGATCCGACATGCGGCCAACCGCCACGCCGTCAGCCGACAAGCATTGATTGGCAAGGCGTTTTTTGTGTATTGGCCACACGGAATCCCGTTCCTGAACGGTGGCAGAGGTTTTATGCTCAAGGGACACAGTCCCGCCCCTCAGTTTATCGACAAAAACTCACCCGATTGGGTTCGCAAGCAAGTGGCGGAAGAACAATTGGCTGCCGCCAATTATCCGAAATATGTGGCGCCATTTTATCCGCAATGGTGGAGATGGAAGAGAATTCGCTAGTGAGAGGCGGATTGTGCGAGTCACAGAGGTTTGATACGAGTGCTGTTTTTGTCAGGGAGGACAGATCATGTCGCTTTTGGAATGCGTCAATTTGGTCAAGCAGTATCCGTCAAAGCGTGCCGTTGATGGGGTTAGCTTTCATGTGGAACCTGGGGAAATTGTTGGATTGCTCGGCCCCAATGGAGCTGGAAAATCAACAAGTTTCAGCATGGCTGTCGGGTTGGTCACGCCTACGGAGGGGCGAGTTTTCTTCAACGGCGTCGATGTCACGCGTTGGCCGCTTTACAAACGTGCTCAACATGGCATGGGTTATCTCCCTCAAAAAGACAGTATTTTCGGCAAGCTGTCTGCAGAGCAGAATTTGTATGCGGTGCTGGAGTTTCAGCCCATGTCCTATCGAGATCGAATGGCCCGCGCTGACGAACTCCTTGATCGCTTCGGTCTATTGAGCAAACGAAAACAATTGTCGAGCACCCTCTCCGGAGGGGAACGTCGTCGATTGGAACTCGCCCGTTGCCTTGCCAGCGACCCGAAACTGATCTTACTCGACGAGCCCTTTCCCGGAATCGATCCGGTGACGATCCACAGCATTCAAGACATGATCGCCGATCTGCGGCGTCAGGGTATTGCCATCCTGCTGACGGATCACCGCGAAACGGAAACGCTGACAATCACGGATCGGAATTATATTGTGTGCGGCGGGCGAATTTTGGCAAACGGCGATGCCGAAACGGTGTTGGGTGACGAACAGGCGCGCCGGCATTACTTTGGCACACGATTCGACATCGATTCGATTCTTCGCAGTAGAGATGCCTTTCAGGGGAACCGCGCCTCCGAGAACCGTGACATGCCCATCAATGCTGCGGCCTGATGTCAGACTGACAAAACCGGTGTCAGTCTGACAGGACAGGGCGAGCCCAGTCGGCATCGTCGCTCTTGGTTGATCGTTAAAGAAACTGGCAAAGCCAGTCATCCGCCTGAGTCAGATCGCTCAACAGAACGTCCGCTTGGGATAAGGCCAGTTGATCCATGTCAAAGACCCCGGTCGCCACGGCCAGTGTCTTGGCTCCAATGGCTCGACCACATTTCACGTCACTGGGAGTGTCGCCAATGACCCAGATGTCAGCCGGATCAATATCCGGCAGATCGGTTCGTAACCTCGAGAAGACTGCCCGAGCAACGTCGTCGCGTTCCAACTCATGGTCTCCGAAGCCCCCCATCTTAAAATGAGAATCAAGTCGGTAATGTTGCAGCTTCAGCCGCGCTCCTTCCTCAAAGTTACCGGTTAAAAGACCGAGGAACACATTCTCTTGGTGTCTTAATCGGTTCATGAGGTGCGTGACTCCAGGGAGAATCTGGCCCCCTCGTTCCTGGAGCGAATGGGGAAGCAGCGAGAAGTAGGCCTCTCGGTATCGCGACCAGTTCGATTCCGTCGTGGGTATCGCGTAATAGC
>Ga0315284_10003521_pt1 | contig 22284 bp, 21 predicted proteins | sample YL17G09_16_MG_FD_203696 | JGI IMG/M metagenome (GOLD analysis project Ga0315284, IMG submission 203696) | Sediment microbial communities from Yellowstone Lake, YNP, Wyoming, USA - YL17G09_16 | ecosystem: Environmental > Aquatic > Freshwater > Lake > Sediment | place: USA: Wyoming | collected... | reverse complement strand
CCCTCGTGGAGCCACGTCCCGACGAAGGGCGGGAAGCCACCGGCCTCCATCTGCCCGCGCCGCTGGGCGTGGTAGGCGCGCATGAAGGCCACGGGGTCACCGGCGGGCACGCGCTGGCTGGTGCCAGTGGCGACGCCCACGGCGTAGCCGGAGCCGGGCTGTGGGCCGCCGGCGAGGGGGAAGGTCCCGCCCTCGTTCTCCATCGTCGACTGGTAGGCCAGGGCCGTGGCGCCGCGCCAGGCATGAACGGGCCCGCCAGCCATCCTCGCACGTCCGCGACGGAACTTGTGCCAGTCGTTGTCCTGGCCCCAGTACTGGAGGTCGCGGCGGGGGATGCGGTTGTAGGTCGTCGGCCAACCGATGCCACCCCCGGCGTCCCCCCACCGGGCGTCTTCCCGTGCCCGGATGAGGTTCGGTCCATAGCCGATGGGGATGCGCGACCAGAAGGCTGGCGGACCCGAGCGGGGCATGAGGCCGGGGCGCGAGTACGGCTGCATCGTGCCCCTGATCTCGGGCATGTGATCCGTGCCGTGGTAGACCCTGCCCGGCTCGCCGCGCTCGTAGCCCCAGGTCTCGCTCTGGTAATCCTTCCAGCCACGGGTGGTGCCAGGACGCACCGCGCCGTACTTCCCGCCGTGGCCGCGCACGCCGGCGCCACGGAGGGCGTGCTGGATGCCGCGTTCGCGCTGCTGGATCTGGTACTCGAGCGCCGCGAGCTCGCTTGCGCGGCGGCGATACATCGCCACGTCGCGCTCGATGGTCCCGTTCGCCCCTGGGACGAAGACCTCCGGGCGGCGCTCGCCGACGATGACCGGCCGACCCTGCTGGACCGGACCGCCATGGGCTCGCTGCGGAAGGTTCCGTCGGGTAGCGGACTCCACGGTGTGCGCGGCGCCGGAGCGCGTGCCCACCTGGTCCGTGAGCATGCCCGCCATGACGGCCTTGGCCTGACCGGTGGCGACCTTGGCCGAGACGGGCACCATGATGGTCCCGAGCTCGGAGATGATCTGCCGCCGCATCGTCGCGACCGAGGACTTGACGACGGCGACGGGGATGTCGACGACCGGCATCGTGGCCGAGGCGGCCCGCAGGGCGCGGTTGAGCTGGGCGGGGCTGATCTCCACCGCGATGGCCGTACTGCCACCGCCTGCGGTCGTCGTCCCCGCCCCTCCGGCCACGCCGGCACGGCCAGCACGGCCAGCGGTTACGCCGGTCGCTGCCCGTTGGCTCTGCTTCTGGAAGGCGTTCAGTCGACCCTGTGCTGCGTCGAGCGGACCCGTAAAGCCCGACGCGTCCAGCGTCAGCTTGACGCCGATAGTGCTGACTTCCTCGTTCGCCATGGTCATCGCCCCGTCGGCGCTACACCGCCTCTCCTACGAGAGACTCAGCGTTGATGTCGAAGTGCTCCGCGTCGTCGTCGCTTGTGGCGGCGGCGGTGTTGCCCCTGATCCAATCCTCGCGCAAGGCGAGGTAGTAGTGAAAAGGGAGTGCCGCGACCTCATGGGGCCACTTCCCGTACCGCCTCGCGATGCGGAAGATGAGGTCGCGGGTCGTCAGGCGTTTCCCTCGGCCGCTCCTTCACCGTCTTCGGCGGGCTCGGGGGTCTTCTCCTCGGGCTCGTCGCCGTAGTGCATCCGGTTCACGGTGGTGTTGAGCTTGAGCATCACCCGCATCGGAAGTCGCGACTGCTGCTCCGGCGTCAGCTTCGGGTCGACGAGGCACTTGATCACCATCATCTTGAGCAAGACCGAGTTGTCGATGGTCTCGCTTTCCTCGCCGAGGGCGTTGGTCCTGGTGATCGTGGCCTTCTTGACCAGATCGTCGTACTCGCCGATGGAGAGCTCGCGCAGGCGGTATGTGACCCCGCGAACGGTGAGGGTCTCCTCCAGGAAGTCGGATGTGAGAGCGGCCGCTGCCTTAGACGACATCGAGGGTAACTCCTTCAATCAGAAGGCTCTGCCCCTGTCGCACCATCGCGAAACCTGGGGCTTGGGTGAGCCTGTACTGCCTATGCGGGTTGAGGTTGACCAACACCCGCTTGTCGTAATCCGGGTCGTCCCAGAGGGCGTCGACCACGAAGGAAAACGAGGCTCGGAGATCATACAGAGCAGCATCCTGCCCCGTGTCTCCTCGCCTCGTGAGGGTCCAGCTGCTGATCTCCGCCACCTTGGCTCCAAGGAACGGAACATCAACAATCCCGGCGGGACGGTAGGTCCCCGACCGGATCGTCTTGAACAGGTATCCCATACGCCATCCTCAAATCTCCGGGCAGGAGGGGCCACGCGGTCGGCAGCCGGGAGAGGCCATGATCTTAGGGCCCCTCCCACCCGGGGGATGTTACGGATCAGTTGCCGGTCGTGAAGACCGTCCACGCGCCAGCCGCCCGGAAGTTCCCGGTCGTCTTGATCGCGTCGGTGTTGCTCGCGGTGATGGCGGCGTCGATCAGCCCGGGGCCGCTCGCGATGAGCAGGATCGCGCCGCCGTTCGTGCCGTCGTCGCCGTAGAGGTAGATGTTGATCGCGTCCGACGCGCTCGCGGCGACCTGGTAGTCACCCGAGGTGTCGAGAAGGCCGGCGAACGTCCCCTGGATGTCGCGAAGGCCGACGAGATAGGTCTTGTTCGTGTCACCGAACACCGTCGCGTCGACATAATCGCGGTTCAGGTTGAGCGTCCACTCCGTCTTGGTCGTGACCTTGACGCCGACCCCGACTGGGCCGTTGAAGTAGATCGCACCGTTCTTACCGTGGAGCTTGTGGCTGAGTCCAGGACCGGCCATGGATGAGCTCCTTCAGTGTGGGGTTGATTACGAGACAGGCTGGTCGGTCCAGACGGAGTACGTCCCGCCGACCTGGTAGATGCGCTTCCCACGGCTGTCCACGTCTGGCCCCGTTGGCAGATCGGAAACACGCCGGCAAAGCAGGGTGGTCTGCCCGTCGACCGAGAGCCCAGCCTCGTTGAGGGCTCCAGCGATGAGCGCGTCGATGTTGTTGGCATCGACGGGGTTCACCGCGAAGGCAGAGATATCGAACATCGCATGGATCATCACCGCGCTCCAGTCGTAGTCGTAGGGAGCGGCGATGAGCTGGTATGTGATGAACGGATACTTCACCTTGCGGGGGGCGACTCCCTCGTGGATCCCGCCTGCGATGGCGGCCACAAGGCCGGAAGAAGCGCGGAGCTTCTGCACGAGCGCCCGTTTGATGGGGGCGGTGGTAGACGTTGCCATCTAGACCCCCTTCACAGCCGCACCACGATCTCGATCTGCGTCGAGGAGGCCCCGGTGCGGGAGGCCTCCCTGATGCCGTCGGCGATGAGCCCGACGACCTCTGCACGGCTCTCCTCTGCCGCCGGACGAAGATACGGGTAGGCACGGTTGTGACGTGTGCCGAACTCCATGTACCTCGCGTACGGCGTCGGGGAGATGACCCATGCCTCCGCTCGGTTGCCCTCCGCCGACGGTCGTGTCGCGTAGATCTCTCCACGTAACCGGCCGCCGATGGAGGCCCCGATATCAGATGGCACCTTGCTGCTGCCGGCGTACTGGGCGCGCTTGGTCTTCACCTCAGACGCGCCCCGCCGGGTAAGCATCACTTTGGTCGGAACCTTCGCCTGGTAGTCGGCCAGGAGGTTCTCTGCGACGGCCAGCCGTCGCTCCCGAAGGTTGCGCTGCTGGCCGGATCGGAAGCCCCCGGCCTTGAGGGCCGTGGGGGCCTTCTGTGTTCGCATCTTCGCGGCGGCGCCGACATCGCCGCCCCTCGCTGACCGACGGGCCTGCACGTCGCCGATGGACTTGCTGGGGACGAAGTCGTGCTCGACGCCGAAGATGTTCCGGACGGGCGCCCTGGCCTTGGCCCGGCCCTCGACCACGATGGCGCCTTGGGCGAGGCCCTCGAGGGCCCCGTCAAAGATCGCCCGGCCGATCAACCCGAGGTCGAGCATCTACTCGCGCCTTCGGAGGTTGCAGTCGATCAGGACCTTCCAGGTGTTCTCCGCCGTCGTGTCGGAGACCGTGTAGTCCTCGCCGTTGATGACGACCTCGTCGCCGGGCAGGATGTCCGTCCCGACGGGGCAGCGGAGGAGGTAGGTGTTGACCGTGACGATGGCGCCGGTGTCGACCTGCTGGACCTGGGAGGGAACGGAGTAGATCCAGCCCTTCACCCAGTGCCGGCGCGAGTCGTTGGTCGTGACGAAGTCGAGGGAGTCGTCACCGTAGGCGTTGGCCGGCGCCGCCGTGTCGAGGTTCGGCGTCCGGCGCAGGACCTCGATGTCCTCGGTCATCCCGAGCCGGCTGACATACTGGGCGATGTTCGCCATCTGGGTCGGGTAGATGAAGCGGTTCTTGGTCGGGCTGAAGGGCGGCGGTCCGCTGCTCACCGGACGCTCACGCCGTCGAAGCGGTAGGTGTAGAGCAGCGCGGCGGCCTCGGGGATCAGGGTCTCGAGGTCCGGCGGGTTCTTCTCAGAGGGTGCGAATACACGGGGTCGCTTCATCCTCACCTCGCCGATCTCGAGGGAGTCAAGGTGCGCCATGCCCCGGGCGTGCTGCTCGGCCTCGGTGTGCAGCCAGGCCATGATGTGCCCGGCCGCGTACTGGAGGTCGCCCGGCAGCTTGTAGTGATAGGCGGCCTGCACGATGGTCCCAGCGGCCGGCTCGACGTCGAAGACCACGGTGCCCTCGTCGTAGTTGACCGTGAAGCCGGTCGTCACGACGGAGCCGTTGACGGTGATGACCGGGGGTCCGCCGACCTTCTCCCCGTACACGTCGTTGGCCTCGTAGTCGGAGTACCACCACTGGTTCTGGGCGCCCCAGGTCTGGCCGTCGTAGGGCTGGAGCATCTCGCCCGACTCATACAGGTCCCAGCCGTAGTCGTAGCCGAGGCGCACGACGGGCGTGGCGAGCCCGATGTTCGGGATGATCAGGGCGTTGTAGAGGCCCGAGCTCGTGATCGCGAGGGACACCACCTCCATGTACCGCAGGCTGTTGTTGAGGAACAGCTCGGTCGGGGCGATGTTGACGTACTGCGTGTTGGTGACGTAGATGCGGAACTGGCTGATCCGCTTGATCGGCCAGTGGAACGGGTAGGCCTTCCGCTGCCCCACGTCGAAGGGCGTCTCGGGGTAGCGCCACGAGTGCTGCTCACCGACGACGGTGCCGCCCCGGAAGTCGTGCATCTGCGGCAGGCGCGGGACCAGGCAGTAGGCGTTGACCCACACCGTGGCCTGGGCGCTGAGCGCCGCCAGGGCGTCGTCATCGAGCTCACTCACGTCGATGCCAAAGCCCATCTTCTTGAAGCGTGCAGGCGAGAGATACGAAGGCATCATCGCTCCGTTGAATACAAGAGGGCCGAGACCGGGGGAGCCCCGGCCCTCTCGCGCTATATGCGGAACGAGATCAGGCGATCTTCACCATGATCTTGTTGTTCCACGGCAGGACCTTCACCGCGAGCCCGTTCATCAGGAACACGATGTAGAGGTGCGTCAGCTGGCCGCTGATGCCGATGGGGATCTCGAGGACCGTGGGCCCGGGGGACCCGAGGTAGGGGAGCGTGATGCTCTCCTCATCCAGGACATAGATGTCCCGGACCTTGGAACCGTTGGCGACGGTGTTGACCGTGCTGCCGGTGCGGTGGTAGGAGCTGATGCTGTCGCCGGGAACGACCGCCCACGGCACGGGGCCGGCGACGGTGTTGATCCGATCCGCCACGACGCCGACACCCAGGGTCTCCTGGTTCTGGCCGGCGAGGATGCGGAAGTTGATGTCCTGCTGCTCGTTGAAGGTGATCTTCTCCGAGGGGTGGGACCAGACAACCGACGGACGTCCGCCGGCCTGGATGATCGGCAGAACCGCCGAGTCGAGGCCTGCGCGGAAGCCCTGGGCGTAGCCGGTCGTGGTGTTGTACCCCGACGGGTCGACGGCCCATGCGCTGCCGGTCTCGAGGAGCTGGCGAAGGCCGGTGAAGGCGTTCGCGTCGTACACACCGAGGTTGTTGTCGGCCGTGCCACCGGAGTCGGCGGCGTTGCCTTCGAAGATCGTGGTCTGCATGCGGTGCGCGATGGACCGCAGGCCACCCTGGAGCTCGATCTGCTCCGGGTTGTAGTTCATCCCGCCGGCCATCACAGCGAACTGCGACTTGAGCGAGATGCCGCGCCGGGTCGCCAGGATGGCGACGTTGGTCGTCTGGCGCTGGTAGGTCGAGGTGTCGTCACTGACCGTGCCGAGCTCCGCCATGAACTTGGCATCGCCGTAGGCCGTGATCTGGTTCCACGCGTGGACGAGGCCGTTGGCGGGCTCCTTGCGGAACCGCTCGTAGGCCGGGAAGATCCGGATGAAGATCTCGTACAGGATCGGCTCGAGGTCCTGACGGATCAGGGCCGTGGCGCCGACGCTGTCGAGGGCCTTCGCGACCTCCGGCTGGAGCTGCCCACGGATGCCATCGAAGGCGTTCTGGGCCGCGAAGCCGGCGGTGTTGAGCCACAGGTCGAGCGGGATGCCCATGCTCTGGGCGCGGGCCTGCTGGGTGAACAGCGCGCCAAGCTGGCTGTCGCTCCTCGTCCGCAGGGTGTCCGACAGAGCGAGCCGCTCGTCGGGGGTGATGAACCGACGCATCTCCTGCGTCGGGGTCGCCTGGTCGCTGATCCCCTGCGCCGTCGCCGGCGCGGGAACGGCGACGTTGGGCGTCGCGTTCATCTTCTGGAGTGTGGAACCGATGGCCTCGAGAGCTTCGTTGTTGCTCTTGAGCAGATCGGCCAACTCCTCGTTGGTCATGGTCATCTGGTGTTGTCCTTCTTCAAGAGGTCCATGAACGCCTCGCCGTAGACCGACTTGAGGCTCTCGAGGTTCGAGGCCGCTTCGGTCACGACCGTCTTGCGCCCAAGGGGGGTCGCAGACAGGCGTTCCAACAGGGAGGCCGTGTCGCCGATGGCCTTCTGGGCCAGCTCCATGGCCTGGTCACGCTCCTGCTCAGCGATTGCCAGGGAGGTCTTCGCGTCGATCAGCTCGCGGGTGAGCGACTTGAGGATCTCGTTGGTGGCTCGCATCGACGCGGCGAAGGTTGGCTGGAGGTCCAGCTCCGTCGTCGTATCTGCGGAGTCGTCCCCGTTCTCAGGGCCGCTCGTGGGAGCTTCCTGCGGGGCCGATACGGCACCGTCGCCGTCATCGGGGGTGGGGTTGAGGGAGGCCTCGAAGGCCTCCAGGTGCTCCGCGAGGTCGTCGACGGTCGGCTGGTCGTCCTTGCGGGCGCCATCCTCGTCGTGGGCGTGGTCCTCGCCATAGGCGTTCATGTGGGAGTGATCGTGCTCGGATCCCTGGCGGTCATCGATGTGCTCGTGGCCGTCATCGTGTTCGTGGGCGTGGGTGTGGTTGTGCTCGTGGCTATGGACGATGCCGTTCCAGTGCTCGTGGGCATGGTCGTGCTCGTGGGCGTGGGGATGGGTGTGTCCAGCTGGCTTCTTCGCCTTCGCCAGCTCCACGTCTTCGCCATCGACGCCCTCCACGATGTAGGCCTCGCTCGTGCCGTCTTCGTGAACGACGAGCTCCGCCGTCTGGCCCTCGAGGACCTCGAGGCCCTCCATGATCTCGCCCGTTCCCGCCTCGACGGCCACCGCCGCGACAAGATCCTCCACGTCCTCGGGCTCCTCGACCACGATGCCGACCTCGCCATCGGAGCGGACGACCACGTCGCCGGTCTTCTCGAGGCCCTCGTCGGCCCACGAGACGTTGAGGCTCTTCACGGCGTACTCGACCCAGCTCCTGGGGTTCGCCGGCACGCCGACGATGGAGGTCTCGAGCAGGTCGATGTGGTCGATGACGTAGCGGCCGCTCTGCTTGTCCCGGGTCGCTCCGCCGTCTGGGATGCGGGCGCCGATGGACAGGCCGAGCTTGGTGCCGTTGTCGATGGCCTCCCACGCGCTGACGGCGCGGGGGTTGCTCTGGTTGACCACGATGTCGAACGACAGGTCCTGGATGTCGGGGTCCGTGGGGTGGGAGCGCAGGAAGGCGCGCTCGACCGACCCGGCCACGTCCTCGGGGACCTTGTACTCGTGGTTGAGGAAGATGGTCATGTTCTCGGAGGCGCTGCGCTCCATCTCGGAGAGCGCCGTCCTTGTGATCACATCCCCATGGCGGTCCTTGACGGACGAGCTGGCGATGCCATGGAAGCGCAGCTTCCCGTCGTCGGAACGTGATGCCTTGAGTAGCGGGACGAAGATCTTGAACGTATTCACGGGGCGGCCTCCGGCGATGCTTCAGTACTCGACACGGCTGGCTCGAAGTGCTCGAGGGCCGTGATGTACTCATCGAATAGCTGGGCGGCGGTGTCCCAGGAGAACTTCTCGCGGACGTGCTTGACGGCCGCTTCGCCTAGATCTCTCCGAAGGCCCCTCGAGTGGTACATCCGCTCGATGGCTTCCGTGAAGGCCGCGATGTCGGGGAGCCAGTTGTCCTGGCCCGATGGCGGCGTGACCATGTAGCCCGAGGGCTCCACCAGGATCCCGCCGGGTCCGACCACCTCAGGGATGGCGGACACGTTCTGCGCGATGATCGGGCAGCCCGCCGCAGCGGCCTCTGCCAGCGTGAGCCCGAAGCCCTCGCCCCGGCTCGTTGAAACGAACACGTCGAAGGCGGAGTAGAGGACGTTCATGTCCTCGACCGACCAGCCCTCGAAGCTGGTGTGCAGGCCCGGGAAGTGGAACCGATCCGGCTTCACGTTGGCTACGTTCCGCAGGAGCATGTCCTGCATGCGGACGCCGACGTTGGCCGCCTCGTCCTCGCAGTGGAACCAGGCCTCGATGTCGGAGTACTTCTCCATCAGCGGCCAGAGGGCCTTGATCAGCGCCGGGTAATCCTTGCGTCCGCTGTTGGTGTCCACGCGGCCCACGAGGAACTTGTCGGGGTCGAGCCCGAAGGCCCGCTTGCAGTCGTTCTTCGTCTTGCACACGATGCCGGTGCTGGTGGTCTTCGGCTTCTCGCTGATGGGCCAGAAGACCTCGGCGTCGATGCCGTGGTAGACGAGGTTGCTGGGCTGATACTGACCCTGCCCCCACTCGCTCATCGCGACCACGTTGGTGACCTTGGGCAGGACCGTCGTCCATGTTGGAGGGAGGTTGGTCCCGTCGCTCGGGACGTATGCCAGCATCGGTCGGTACTGGAGCAGGATCCGATCTGGGTCCTTCATGTTGGCGAACAGTGTGTTGAGGACGACCTGGGGGTCCTGGAGGAAGACCACCACGTCGGGCTCGACCTTGGCAAGCATCTCGATGATCCGCGCCCGGCCGTAGATGTCGCCGGCCACGATGGTGTCCGGGCGGTACAGGCGGAGTGGCGTGACGTGGGAGTGCCCGGGGCGCTCGCACGGCCAGGAGTCCCCCCGGAAGTTCGTCGCCAAGACGTGGATGTCGTGGCCGAAGTCTTCGACCAGACGTTCGCCGATGCTGTGCGTGACGCGGGCAAAGCCCGTCGTGGCGCCGGCATCTGAAAACCATAGTACGCGACTCATCGATGGTTACCGTGAGTGGTACAATCTCTTGCATGAAGTGCGCGATCAGCGACTGTCCCACCAAGGCCATCTGTCGCGGCTGGTGCCAGAAGCACTACACGAGGTGGAAGCGAACTGGTGATCCCGACAAGGTGATCCATGCGTATCGAGAACCTCCTCATCTCGTCCGGCCCAAGCGAGATCGCTGGGAGGAGCGAGTCGATAAGAGTGGTGATTGCTGGCTGTGGACTGGAGCTACCAACACCCATGGCTACGGCCAGTTGAGGACTGGTAACCCCGGAAGGATCGAGATGGCCCACCGTCTGGCTTGGGACTTCTACCGAGGCCAGATCCCGACGGGGATGAATGTCCTTCACCGTTGCGACAACCCGCCCTGCGTGAACCCCGACCACTTGATGGTCGGTAGCCAATCCGTCAACGCCCTCGACATGGTTGCCAAGGGTCGTCAACGCGGCGGCTTCGGGGAATACCGTCATTCCGGCGGTGCTGGCTGGAAACTGAACTCCGAGATCGTTCTCGATATCCGCCGTCGTGCCGAAGGCGGTGAGTCGTATGCCTCGATCAGTCGATCCTTCGACCTGACCGCAGCGATGGTAAGCCGGATCGTCCGCCGCCTGAGCTGGCGGCGCGTCCTCTAGGTCCTACTGCCGACGAACCGTGACCTGGACCTCGGGGCTCGTGGTCTGCACGCGACCGCCCGCGTAGGTGACTTCCCACTGCACGTTGAAGGTCCCCGTGACCGACAGGTCGTTGGGGCCCCACGAGTAGCTCACCTTGCCCGCCGGTGCGTCGAGGATCGTGGCGGCGGCGTTGACGGTGTAGCGGTGGTCCTCCGCCTTCCGCATCTGGAAGCGGACCCCGGACGCCAGACTGAGGTCGATGATCGACGTGGGGTCGTCTTCTTCGTGGATGATCGCGGTGATGTCCGGGGCGGTGTCGCCCTGGACGAAGGTCAAACTCATACGATCTCCGCGTTGAGGGTGAAGCCGCCGCAGAGAGCCGCGTTCACGGTGAAGAGGGACCGGCGGGTCCAGAACCACATGAAGCCGTAGGTCGCGGCCGAGTCAGCCGAGGCGTAGGTCGCCGCGCTGTTGGTGGCCTCGTACGTCCGGGCTGACCAGTTGGCAGCCCAGGTGGCCGCGCTGTTGGTGCCCTCGATCTCCTGCACGATGCGCTGGCTGATCGAGGCATCGATGGTGAAGATGCCGTATCCAGGGCCGGTGATCTGCGCGTCGAGGGTGAAGGTTCCCCTCGACAGCCCCACGATGGAGGCATCGAGCGTGAACGCGCCAGCCGTCGAACCCCGGATATTGGCATCGACCGTCAGCGTTCCGGCAAGGGAGGCGGACCGGATCGCATCGAGCTTGAAGTTGCCCGTCCGCGCCGCAAGGACGGTGGCGTCGGAGGTGAAGGACCCCGCCGCTCCGCCGATCACGATGAAGGCGGCGGCGGTGAAGGAACCTGTTGCAGGGGTCAGGAGAACAGCGTTGGTGGTCAACCCGCCCGTTCGGGTGGCCCTGATGACCGCAGTGACTGCCAGGGCGGCCTGAGCTGTTCTCTTCGCGACAGCGTTCGCGGTGAAGGAGCTGACCGAGCTCGACCGAAGAACGGCGTCTGCCCGCATCGTACCAGACGCAGTGCGCCGCACAATAGCGTCTGCGCTGATTGCGCCGACCCCGGAACCGGCTACCCACGCTCCGGCGGTGAGGGAGCGGGTTGTACTTACCTTCAGAACCGCGTTGGCCGTTATACCAAACGCCGCCGAACGATAGATCACGGCGTCCGCCGTGATCGACCCGACGTGGCCGGTCGGGTTGATGATCCACGCAGCCGCGCTGAACGAACCGACGACCGCAGCCCGTACGATGGCGTTGGTTGTCAGAGTGGCCGAAGAGGTCCGTCGAACCGTGGCATCCGCACTGATGCCCCCGACTGCGGTACGCCTGACGACCGCATCCACCGCGAGCGAGGCGGACCGTGTCTTGGCGAGGACGGCGTCGGACACGAACGCCCCGGCTGCGGTCCGCATGACGAGCGCAGAGGCGGTGAAACTGCCGGCGGTCGTGGCCTTCTTCACGGCGTCGGCCGTCAGGGCCGCCGACACCGTCCTCTTGATGACGGCATCGGCCGTGATGGCGCCGACGCCCGACCCTGCGACCCACGCGCCGGCCGTGAAGCTGGATGCCAGCGTGGCCTTCAGGGCCGCGTTCGCCGTGAAGGAGCCGATCCCGATAGCCCGTACGATGGCGCTGGCCGTCAGGGCACCAGCAGCGGCCTTGAGGATGACCGCGCTCGCCGGGAACGACGCAGCCCGGGTCGCCCTGACAACCGCATCCCCCGTGAAGGAGGACGCGATGGCCTTACGAAGAACCGCATCGGACTTGAAGGAGCTCTGGACCGGACGGAGGATGACGGCGTCCGCGTGGAGGCTCGAGGAGGCCGCCGACCTGATGACGGCCGAGGCCGTGAACGTGCTCGACCGGCTGGATCGGATGACCGCCGCCGCCGAGAAGCTCGAGCTCGCACTGGAGCGGATGACCGCAGCCACCGTGAAGCTGGAGGAGATCGCGGCGCGGATGTCGGCGCTGGCGGTGAACGAGCCCGCCTGAGTCCGCCTCGTGACGGCGTCGACGGTGAACGCGCCGGCCCTCGTCGCCCTCAGGACTGCGTTCGCCGTCAGGGCGGACGCGACCGTCTTCTGCAGCCAAGCGTCGGCGGTGAAGGTCTTCGTGCCGCTGTTGCGGGCCAGGGTCGCGTTCGCCGTGAAGGCGCCGGCGAGGAAGGACTTCAGGATTGCCGACGCGATGAACGCCCCGGATGTTCCGGTTCGAACGCTGGCGTCGAGGGTGAACGAGCCCGTCCGCGTGGCCTTCAGGGCGGCGTTGGCCGTGAACGAACTCGCGGTGGTCAGCTGGATCCACGCCGCGACGGTGAACGGCCCCGCCTGGGTCCGACGGAGAACGGCGTCGACAGTGAAGGACGACGCGCTCGTCCGCCTCACGGCTGCGTCGAGGGTGAACGAGCCTGTTGCGACCCGCCTGATGATCGCGTTGGCCGTGAGGCTACCTGCGACCGCCCTCAGGATGTCGGCGTCGGCGGTGAAGGACCCCGTCTGGGCCCTGCGGATAACGGCGTCGGCGGTGAGGGAGCCGGAGCGAGCCCCCTTGACGACGGCGTCGGCAGTGAAGGCGCCGGTCTGGGCCCTCCGGGTCAGCGCGTTGACCGCGAACGACCCGGCGGCGGTCCGCAGGAGAACGGCGCTCGCCGTGAACGACCCCGCCTGGGTCCGCTTGGTGATCGCGTAGACCGTGAAGATCGAGGACCCCGTCCGAAGGAACAGGGCGTTCGCGGTGAAGGACGACGCCGCGCCACCCCTGATGACGGCGTTCGCGGTGAAGGGCGAAGGGACCGTCTTCTGGAGCCATGCGTTGGTCGTGAACGTGCCGGCGTTGGCCCGGAGGAGGACCGCGTCGGCGGTGAGCAGACTGGCCTGAGTCCGCTTCGTGATCGCGCTGGCGGTGAACGCGCCGACCTGGGTCCGCTTCGTGATCGCGTCGGCAGTGAAGAGGCCGGAGCGCGTTGCCTTCAGAACGGCGTTGGCCGTGAACGATGCCGGCACGGTTCGCTGGAGCCATGCGCTCGCGGTGAACGAGCCCGCGAAGGTCCTCTGGAGAACGGCGTCGGCCGTGAGGGTCTTCGTCGAGCTCGTGGCCTTGATGACGGCGTCGATGCCATAGACGCCATGCCCGGCTCCGCCGATCAGGGCGTTGGCCGTGAACGAGCCCGAAACTGCGGCCTTGATGTCGGCAGACGCCGTGAAGGCGCCCGAAACCGGCTTCTGGATCCACGAGGCGGCGGTGAACGAGCCGGCCTGCGTCCGGCGCAGGACCGCGTCGCTTGTGAAAGCCCCCGTGCTCGTCCGCTTGAATATGGCGTCTGCGGTGGTCGTCTTGGTAAAGACGGCCTTCGTAACGGCGTCGGCGGTGAGGGCCCCGGCTCGGCTCGCCCTCAGAACAGCGCTGACGGTGAAGGACCCGCTGACGGTCTTCTGCAGCCACGCAGAGGCCGTGAACGACCCCGGCTGACCCAGACGTCGGATAGCCGCGTCGACGGTCGCTGCGGCCGTCCTGGTGGCCTTCAGGGTCGCGTCAGCGGTGATGCCCCGCAGCGGCGTCCAGCGGATGACTGCGTCGGCGGTGACGAGGGTAACGGCGGTCCGCTTGGTGATCGCCGCCACCGTGAAGCTGCCGGCGTTGGTCTTCTGGATCCAGGCCCCCACCGTGAACGTGCCTGCGGCGGTCTTCCTCAGTGCGGCATCGGCGACGAAGGAGCTGGTGGCGGTCTTCTTGAGAACGGCAGATGCTGTCAGGGAGCCGGCGACCGAACGCACGATGGCCGCGTTGGCCGTGAGGGAACCCGAGATCGGCGCCTTGACGATGGCCGCAGCCGTGAAGGTCCCCGTCCCCGTGGCCTTGACGAGAGCGGAGGCCGTGAAGGAACCCGACTGGCCGAGGCGCTTGGTGACGGCGTTCGCCGTGAAGGAACCGCTGCGAGTCGCCTTCAGGGTTGCGTTGGCAGTAAGGGAGCCACTACCGGTCGCCTTGACGACGGTGTTCGCCGCGAAGGAGCTCGCGATGGTTCCCTTGACCCATGCAGCGGCCGTGAGCGACCCAGGCTGGTCTGGGTCCTTGATGACCGCGTTCGCTGAGGAGGCGCCCGTCTGGGTTCGCTTGATGACGGCGTTCGCGGTGAACGAGCCTGGCTGGTTGAGGCCCAGCACCACGGCGCTCGCGGTGAACGATCCAGCTCGGGTTGACTTGAGGGTCGCGTCCGCCGTCAGCGACCCTGCCTGCGTGCGCCTGATCGTGGCAGCGGCCGTGAGGCTGTTGAGACCGGTGATCTTCAGGACCGCGTTCGCCGTGAAGGAACCCGTCTGGGTGCGCTTCGTGGCCGCGTTTGCAGTGAACGACCCCGTCTGGGTGCGCTTCGTGGCCGCGTTTGCAGTGAACGACCCCGTCTGGGTCCGCCTGATCGTGGCAGCGGCCGTGAGGCTGTTGAGACCGGTGATCTTCAGGACCGCGTTTGCAGTGAACGACCCCGTCTGGGTGCGCTTCGTGGCCGCGTTTGCAGTGAACGACCCCGAGATCGCCTTCTTGAGGACCGCGCCGGCACTAAAGGTCCCGGTCTGGGTGCGCTTGATCGTCGCGGCGACAACGAAGGTCGGGGAGTAGGTGGTGCGGAAGACGGCGGCAACGAGGAAGGTCGGCGTCTGGGTGCGCTTGATGACGACGTCGAGCGTCGTCGAGCCCGTCTGCGTGCTGGCGCCACTTCCTGCTCCGTGGAAGAGAAGCAGGAGGCTCATTCAGTTACAACCGGGGTGTTCTGCATGGGATTGCTACCCGAGGCTTAAGCCCATTGGATTGGGCCGTTTGTGGCTATCTCTGGACGACAGTATCTTCCATTAACGGAACGGAGACCAGCCCTGTCAGGAGCACCTAGACGTGCCAGATATCACGGGTAGTATCCCCCGCCGACGAAGGGCATGGGCGCCTCACCTGACGCGGGCGGAGCCTCTGGCTGGATCGTCTGGATGATGAACACCGAATGCCCGATGTTGATCGCTGCGTTGGACCAGGCGGCCGTCAAGGCTGAGAGGCTCGTGACGGCCGGTTCGATGTGATTACCCGCCACCTCTGTCGTGTCGCCCGAAGACCCCGTACCACCCGACGACGACGCCTTCTCCGTATACCCAGACGGAGCGGCCGGTGTCGTGTTGTACGCTGATCCACCAAAGAACAGGCTGAGACCGGCGGCGCTGGCCCAGCTCCCGATGGCCGGGGCGACTACGTTCGCCGATGAGGCGTTGGCTTGGCCGCCGTACTGGGTCGAGCTGATCGTGTCTGTCGAGTAACCGTCCGGGGCGTAGTAGACGGCTCCGGTGTCACCGACTGCGACCACGAAGCCATCACCGCCCCTGACATCGCGCAGTCCGTTGAGGCTCTGCGATTGCGCCGTCCACACTCCGGTCGGGTCGGCGGCATACAGGATGTCGACCGCCGTGGTCGCCAGCCATAGACCACTGGCACTGTCGTAACACACGGACTGAATGGCATCCGTGCCTTGAGTGTTCAGCGTCCAAGCTCCACTGGGGTTGACTGCCGTGCGAACCACGCCACTGTCACCGACGGCGACCCAGATACCACTCGGGTGCGCTACCGTCGCAGCCCAGAGAACATCGTTGAACGTGGTGGACCCCTGCGCGTTCGATACCCAGCTGCCGGTCGAGATGTTGCCGCTATTCTTGTAATACAGGCCGCCGCTGTCTCCAACACCGACCCAGTTACCCGACCCGTAGGCGATACCATTACCAACCGTGGTCGGATAGGCACCGTCAAGCGTCCAGGCGTCGTCCGGGTGGGTTTGGTTGTAGACCAGCCCCATGCTGCCAACTGCTGCCCACCACCCATTGCCATAGGCGACGCTGCGAAGGTCCGTTGCACCAGCCCCACCCGGCGGGCTCCACGCCGTCCAAGCACCAGAGGGGTCGGGGTAGAGCTTGTAGTACAGGGTCTTATTGGCGCCTACCGCGACCCAATCGCCAACAATCCCTCCACCTGGTGTGAACATGACGTCGTTGAAGTTGTTCGAGCCTTGCGGATTGGACGTCCAAGCGCCAGTGGGTCGGCCAGTGGCGTGGCGCAGCGCCCCACCGGCTCCGACGGCTACCCAATACCCGGACGTATCTACGTACGTCACAGCAGCGAAGGCCGTGGTGCCCTGTGCGTTCGAGATCCAGGTCCCTGTCGGGCCGTCGCTCAAGACGGGGACTCCCAGCTGGGAACCGCCCACCACTGAGGCCATCACCGCTGATGCGGCCTGAGACGTCGCGAGGTTGACTATGTAGCTGGCAGGCTCACTCGACCCAGCTTTCTTCCAGAACACTCGCTGAGAGAGGTCGGTGCCACTCACTACAGCGGCGCCCAAGGGAAGCCACGGGTCCCCGGCGATGGCGTTGATCTCTGTCCCATACGTGAAGTAGGAACACCACCACACGTACCCCGTCGGGCCGTAGGTGGTGTCAGCCACGAACGCGCCGGATGTGGAGAAGCCACCCGTCCCCTGATGACGCGGGATGGTCTCGACTACCGTCCAGCTTGCCGGGTCAACGATGTAGAGGTTCGTCCCATCGAGAACCCACATACGGGAACCGTCAGGTGTCCAAGCTTGATAGTGGGACTGGAAGCTGGCCAGACCGGTGATCGTGTAGTCAAGCGTGTTGGCGGCCTGAGCGTAGACCCGGAGCGCGCTACCGCCGTACAGGCCGAGGAACCAGTAAGTGTCGTCGGGCGAGACACCGACGCCGGACAGATCAGAACTGCTGTACGTGACCGTCGTCACCTCGGCGTTGGTCGTGGCGTTGATGACCATGGCCCCGCCGACAGTGCCGGTTCCGCCACCCACGTACACACGGGTAGAGGCGTGATTGACGGCAATGCCATCCCAGCGATACGACGCCTTGGCGATGTTCGAGCGTGTGTTGGCCGAGGTCAGGACGACGTCGACCCCGCCGCCATAAGTGGCCCCGGCGACAAAGACCTTCGTCCCATCTTCCAAGATCGCCAGCATGGTCGAGGAAGCCGCAAACCCAGTGATCGTCGTCACGATGGTCATGCCGCTGGTGTTGATCACCGACATGGTCGAGTCCGTCGTGTTGAGGACGTACAGACGAGTCTCATCTGGCTTCATGCAAAGGTACGACGAGCCGTTCCCGACAGCGATCGAGGCGGTCAATGTGTAGCTCGACGTGGTGAACTCGTACACCACGCCACCACTTGCACCGGTCGTCGTCAGGTAGAACTTCGAACCGTCGGCCTTGAACACTCCAATCTGTTTACCTGGGCCGCTTATGGACGCAGCAACGCCGGTGAGCCCGGTCCATGGAATAGTCGCGATCGTCGTGTTGGTCGTCGTCGAAATGACGCGGACGATCCGGTTTTCCTCGATCGCCCAGATCTCTGAACCGCCTGGCTTCGCATACACTAAGGCGGCATCATTGCTGACCTGCACCCGCTGGCGGGCGTACTTCGGCCCTCTGTTCGGGGTGGCAGCCACACCACCCCGCGCTGTCACTGCGAGAAGCAGATTGTCCCCGGCTACGACCGTTGGGACGGTCGCCGTTAGCGTCGTAGCGCCAGCACCATTGTTCGATCCTACCGCGTTACGAACCTGGGCTGGATAGGGAACGATCGTCGCGTCGCCAGAGAAGCTCCCGTATACCCGGGTGCCCTGCATGACGGTGGCGTCGCCTGTGAAAGACCCGCTTTTGGTCTGCCGGATCGTGGCATCGCCCGTGAATGAACCCTCGACCGTTGTCCACGTAACGGTGATATTCACCCAGTCCAGCGAGCTGGTGTAGGCGGTGTTCGTGGAGCCCTTCGAGGAGCGCGCCCGGGCCTTCAGAACGGTGGACGCGGCTCGCAGATCCGCGAGAGTGATCCCGGACAGCGTAGCGGTGACCGTGACCTCGCCCACGGCGGATGGGTTCTGGGTCGCCTCCGATCCGCTGGCCGATCCGCTTTTCATCCCTTGGACGCCGTGCGTCATGTTCGCCGTGGCGACCGAACAGAAGACCCGGATCGACATGGTGACCGATGCGATCACCGCACCGTTCGGGATCTCCGCCGAGGTGAAGTCGGCGAAGCCGTAGTCGCTGTTGACCGTCAGGTTCTTGCCCGGGGCGGCCGTGGCGTACGAGGTGTCGTCCGCGTAGGCGTTGGTCGGGTTCGTCCAGCCGGTCGTGACGACGGCGTTGGCGTTCGCGAACTTGCTGATGGTCGGCATCAGTAAACCGTGCCCGTCGCGTCGATGGCCGCCCCGCCCCGGCTCACCGAGCTGACCCGCTCGAGGTCAGTGCTGAATGCCGGGTGCCAACCGAGCGAGACGATCACGATGCCAAGGTGCAGGTCGACGTAAGGGCCGAAGCTGTGGCCGAAGCTGTCCGTGCGGTGCTTGAAGTCGACGTGGATGCCGAGGCTGACCCAGCCGTCCCAGACGACCTGGACCATCCACCAATCCCCGTACCGGCAATGCCACTTGGACATCACACCGACAGCGCCTCCCTGGACAGTCGGTCAAGGATGGTGTCGGAGAGCAGCGTGTCGGAACCGACCTCGATCGACCCGTCGGGCAGCACCCACACGATAACGTCGGGCTCATCCCGCACGGAATATCCCACGCCGTAGATGCGGATCCCTGCCAACGGCCCGCCGCTCGACGAGAACGACTTCTTCACCCGGCTGAATGCCAGCGGGCTCGCACCCGCCGGGACCTGAACCGTGACCGGCTGGAAGGGCGTCCCGTCCGACGCCAGAGCGCCGTCCTTGGGCACCAGCGACAGGGACACGAGGGGCCGCTCAAGTACCGAGGTCCAGCCTCGCACGTCCATGTCGACCCGGACGCCCGACCCATCCGGCAGCATCGCCACCGCATCGAATAGCAGGCCGTCCACTAGGTCTCGTCGTAGGCGTAGTTCATCGTCTGCTGGGCCATGGCGCCCGGGGTCGCGCTGGTGTTCGGCTGAAGCTGCAGCAGGATTGCCTTGGTGACGTAGTTGATCGTGGAGTACGACGCGACATCCCAGGCACCTCTCGCGCCCGTCGTGTAGCTGTAGGCGTCAGCGTCCCCGGTCATCGCGGTGGCCGTTGGGGTGGAGTCGCCGGTGCCGGGTGAGGCACCCCCCGTTCCCACGGCCAACTTCGCCCGCAGCAGGATATTCGAGACGGCGGACGAGCTCATCCAGAACTTGAAGTTGGTGACCGCCGTGGCCGGGGCGACGTCGAGCTTGAGGCGGACGTGCTTTTCGAAGCTCGCGGTGCCGCCCTGGACCGGGTAGTCCGTGCGATTGGTACCGCTGTTCACGGCGTTGTCGATCGACACCCAGTCGATGCCCGTGACGGCAGCGCTCTCTGTCCCTGCGCTGGAACCGGTGTAGACCCGTGGCGTGAGCGTGGCAACCATTCCTAGACCTCGTAGCCCCAGAGCGTGATGGTCAGCGGGGCGGTGGCCATCAGGTCACCACGTAGTACCAGATCGTGATCGTTAGTGGATTGATCGCCGCTGAGGTCGTCACGAGGACATCGTCGCCCGCAGCCCCAGCGATGAACGGCCCCTGCATGATCACGCCTGGCTTGAGCGTAGCGGAGGGTGCGAACTCACCATCGAAGATAGCCCTGCTAGTACCACGGCTATACGCAGCCGTCCCGAAGTACACCTGAACTGTCCCAGCGACGGTTCCGCCAGCCTGGATCTGGATACTCGTGACAACAAGCGTCTCACTCGCACCACCAGCCATAACGACACCGCTTGTCTGAGTCGTTGTCGTCTGAACGGTTTTGCTCGTCAAGGTCCACGGACTGCCGACCAAGGCGACGTGTGGCGCGAACCCGACTATCTGTACGCCGTTCCTGTTATACCAAGCCGTAACCGCGTCACCGTCGGCATTGACGGCCGTCGGTACAGCTGTCGACCCGTAACCCATGATGGCCGTGCCGGTCGGAGTCGCCCCCATCGCTACGTCTTCAACGTACTGCGTTGGAGCAGCGAGCCGAGTCAGTACGCCACCCGACACCGTAACAAGCGCAACATTCTGAACCTGACTGCTGTCAGCTGTGACATTGTCGGTACTGACGATTGGTGTCGCCGTGCCAGACCCGGTAGCCGGAATGGTGATTGGCATCAGGTTTCCTTACGCTACCCCAGCCTACCCCGAAGGGTATGAACCGTTGGCGAGATGCTACACCGCCACCATCCTCGATGCCACCACGTCGACCTCGCTCTCTTCGCCGCTCATGACCATACCGTTGGGGAACAGCCAAAGCCGGGCGACGGTGCCGTCTGGTCGCTTCTTCCCTATCACATGCAGCGTGGCCAGCGGTCCGTTAACGACCCCGATTGTGCCCACGAAGTGACGGTGGTAGTAGAACTGGTCGCCTTCCTCGATGGGCATCGCCAGGAGCGGACCGCCGGTCCCCTTGTCCATCAGGAACCAGAGCCCAGGGCGGCGGAACGTGGCGCGGTTGCCCTCGATCCAGCCTGCCACGTCGATGTCGATCCCGATGTTCCCCGCTCCGTCGTCATCGGCTGGTTCGAAGACGAGGAAGCACGGCTGGTCGCCCGCCCAGCCCGCGAAGTCCGGCGGCAGGAGCGAGTCCACCGGCACCGGCTCGTTCGAAACCTCGACGGCCGTGCCCTCGATGACCTCGGTCACCAGGTGATCCCCAGCTTCCTGCGGGCGTCCTCGGGGGTGATCGTCTTGTGGCCGACGGTGGCGAGCTGCTCCGTGCGGAAGGCCTGCTCGTCGGGCTTGCGGAAGGCGATCTCCCGGAGGAAGGTCTCCTCGGTGACCGTCGTCAGGCCGACGTGGCCGATCTTGATCGAGGTATCCACGAAGATGCGGCAACCGGCCGCCTTGGCCTCGCGGCAGAACATGAAGTCCTCGCCGTACTCGCCCTCCCAGCGAAAGAAGGGCGGGGGTCGCATCGAGCGCCGCTGCTCGAGGTCAGGGAAGCCCTCGCCCGTCTTGTGGCGGAGGACGCGGTCGAAGACGCGCTTGTGGATCAGGACGAAGGCCATGCCGGTGGCGTCGACCTCCACGGCGGCGTCCTCGTCGTAATCCTCGAGGAAGGTGTACCCGTGCTCGGCGTTCGCGGCCCTGACGTACATCGTCGGCTGGTACGGCGGCGTGCGCTGAAAGCACAGCCCCCCGACGATGTCGAGGTCGAACTTCTTCTGGGTCTCCACCAGGGCCGAGATCGCCCCCGGCTGGAAGCTCATGTCGGAGTCGATGAACAGGATCCAGTCGCCATCCATCTTCGCGATGCACTCGTTGCGCTGGTGGACGAGCACGTTGCCCTGGACGATGTACCGCATGTTGTACTCGTTGGGGCCGATGTAGGAGCGGTCGTCCATCAACCAGCTGATGGCGGTCTGAGCAGCGACGCTGTCGCGGGTGACCATGGCGACGGTGCCGACGCATCGCTGCTCAGTGGAGACTTGGTCGTTGGCCGAGATGATCTCCATCTCGGTGCCGTCTACGATCCCGGCCCGCGTCGCACGGCGGGCCTTAGGCTGCCTCGTCATCGCGGTCAGGCGACGACGACGGAGAGCGCGGCAGCCGTGGAGTCGTCCGCCACGTCACACAGGTTCAACGTCCACGTCCCGGCGGACGGGAAGATGTAGTTGTTGAAGCTGTGCTTGCCGCCGTTGACGCCAAAGACGTAGCTGCGGCCCTGCTCGACCGCGTTCACGATGAACGCGATGTAGTAGCGGACCTCGGGACTGGTCGGGTACTTCGCCGGGTCGTAGCCGGTCGTGGTGTTCGCGGGGGCACCCGACACGTCGACACGACAGATGGTCTTCGCGTGGGTGATAGAGCCGGAGGCGGGGGTGATCGCCAAAGCCGTCATCAGATGCGCTCCTTCTTCAGAGTGAACTGCTCGCGGTTGTACGAGATGATCACCGTCTCCTGAGTGGTCATACCTCGGACATCGATAGGTTCCCGACACGGGCACTCCTCGCAGGCCGAGAAGTCAAACCCGTTGATCGTTGTCCGCACCATCCGGTGCGTGCCCATGATGTTACTCGCAGGCTCGGAATGAAAGAGGGGAGTTTCGGGATGCCAGGCGAACGGTGGTTCGTGGACGAAGGTGCGATGACCCTCCTTCGCCCCGAGCCGGTAGCCGAGTTGCTGGTCCTCGCTGCCGTGATAGCCCAGGTACGCGAGGTCGAAGCCA
>Ga0315284_10003520_pt1 | contig 22285 bp, 20 predicted proteins | sample YL17G09_16_MG_FD_203696 | JGI IMG/M metagenome (GOLD analysis project Ga0315284, IMG submission 203696) | Sediment microbial communities from Yellowstone Lake, YNP, Wyoming, USA - YL17G09_16 | ecosystem: Environmental > Aquatic > Freshwater > Lake > Sediment | place: USA: Wyoming | collected... | reverse complement strand
GGAGAGCTGGGCGCTGATGGGTACAAGCTGGAAGCCGTCCAAAATCTAAAATCTAAAATCTAAAATCCCTCATCCCTCCGCCGAGACGCTGGGAGTTTGCTCGAAGGATTCCAGCGGCCCTTCCGCCTCCTTGCCGGTGATGATCTGCCAAATCAGGAACTCCAGCAGGATTCTTGAGTCTTTCCAGGAAGACTTGATTCCGAGGTCAGCTCGACGGACCAGGCGCAAGGCATTGGCGAGTTCTTGGCGGGAATATTGGCGCTGGGCGCGCGCGGCGATTTCGAAGGTGGAAAACGGGTTGGCGGGGCGGCCCCAGCCGCCACGTCCGAACGCCGGTGGCGCGCCGCCTTTCAGCGCCTGCCGGACGAAGTCTCCGATGCACCAGAGGATAAGCGTCTCGGGCTCCTTGCTGGCGAGGAGGCTGCGGAGTTGTGCCAGAGCCTCGCCGAACTTCCGCTCCGCGATCGCCGCCAGCAGCTTGCCGATTTCGTGTTCCTCGCGAAAGGCCACCAACAGGTCAAGGTCCGACCGCTCCAGGCGGTTCGCTCCGGGCCGGGCGGTGAGGAGTTTGTCCATCTCCGTGCGCAGCCAAAGGAGGTTGACGTCGGCGCTTTTGGTCTCGCCGCGCGAGTCGGGGCTGGTTTCGAATTTCGCAACGATCTCTCCCGCGAGTCCCGGGTCGATCTGCACACCGGCTTTCTCCAGGTAGTGCTTCAGCCACTCCGCCGCCGCGTGCCCGGTCAGCGGGCGCATCTCGACGATGACGGCCTTTTTCTCCAGGAGTTGGATGAACCGGCGCCGCCGGTCGGGCTCGATCGCCACGAATACTACCGTGGCGAACGTCGACGGGCGTTCCAGATACGCCTGCAGGGCTTCGTAGTCGGGATCGCCGCCGCGCTTGAAATCGTCGGTATCGGAGAAGACGAAAAAGCTGTGGCCGCCCAACATGGGCATCTGGCTCGCGCCTTCCAGTTCGCGGGCCAGCCGCCCCGGGTCGTATTCGATTTCGGCCAGGCACCACTCGCGCGCCTCGGGAGGCAGGGCGGCGACAATCGCGGCGCGACATTCCTCGTGCAGGAAGCGGTCCGGCCCGCGCAGGAAATACGCCGGCCCGGGCTTGCCCTTGCGCAGCGTGGCGATAAATTCCGTGGGAGTCATGGGCAGTGCGGCGGCTCGCGGTGGCCTCGGACGCAGGAACCTTCCGGTTTCCCGCACGCGGGTCACCGAGCCGCCAGTTTACATCGAATCGCGCGACCTTGTAACCCCGAAGTGCCGGGAGGGGAAGGCGCTGTACCGTGCGGCCCGCCCGGAGGAATGCAAGATGGCCCTCGCGGGCCCGGCCGTGACAATTTGCCGCCTTGACCAAACGTTCATACTATGCTATTGTTCGAGGCTAGATATTGGAGGTGAAAACTCCTAGCCTTCGGTGTGCGGGAAGGGAGAACTCCGATGATCCAAGGCGCCAGATTCATTGTCAAAAGGCCGGGAAGCGGGGGACGGCGGCATCTTCCCCTTCGCGGCTGTGGCCCCATGCGGGGAGCCCAAACGAGTAAGCAATATGAAATTGAAAGAACGAAGCCATCAAGTTATTGAAAACAAATGAGCACCATTTGACCTAAATCAAAAGCCGTTAAACGGTTGAAAAGACAAGCGTTATCTCAGAATCTCGACTATGCTACAGAAAATAGGATAGTTAGTCTTTGAGATGCTCCTCCCTGGCGACTCGATCGGCGAGGAGCGGCAGATTCCCAGCGCGCCTATGCTACCGGCCACTTGGTGCGAGGCTAGAAGTTCTCGAGAATCTCAGTAACAAGGGTTCGCGCCAAATCGCGCGCGAGGCGGTCGAGGGCTGGATCTTGCTCCTCGAAGAGCGCGGAGGGGTTTTGGCTGATCTGATACTGCTCGCGGAAAGTGTAATTGGGGTTGGTGAAGAGCACCTTCCGGGTGTGCTGGTCCACCAGATCGATTTTGGCGATCACCTGAACCTGCAGGGTGGTGGCGCGGCCGGTTTTAAGGTCGAAAGCCACCACACCGGCGCGCACGTCCGTGATCTCGCCTTTCAAAACGGCGTCAGCCGCGGCGGGGTTGGGCGTGATGCGATACTTGGTCCGCTCGATAAACTCGCGAGTGATGGCCGCCGAAACTTTCTGCTCGATGCGGAACTTGGTAGTGGAATTGGCGAAGATCGGGACAGCGATGGTTTTGACATCAGGAGGCAAGCGGTCGCCACGCCCGGCGACGTGGTAGCCGCAGGAGGAGGAAACCAAAAGGCAAAGGGCAAAAGGCAAAAGGCAAAACTGAATTGCGAGAGATTGCGCGAGCAGTTCTGCTACCTGTTTGCGCATATGAATGCCTCGCCGCAATCCGTTTCCCAGTTCATCATTCATCGTTTGACCAGGCTTTGGGCAATTTCGACGGCGTTTTCGGCGGCGAGGCGGATGTTATCCACCGCGGCCCAAATCCAGGCGCCGGTGGGATGCGCAGGGTCGGGCGTGACGCTGTCCACCAGGATATCGCCCGAGCCCGCCGCATCGACCGGCGAAGGAGCCGAATCGCCGCGCCGTCGAACGCGAATGTGTTCCCCTGCCAGGGCTGCCTCGAGCGCCTCCGGAGCGGCCGGCTGGCGTGTCTCGACGTAGATCGAGAAGGCCAGGGAATAGAACACCGGGACCTGAGTGAGTTTCAGGGCGGGGAGGGGAGCGCGCCCTGCCAAGTATTGCCGGACTTGGTTGCGGATGCGGCACTCGAGTGCTGTGCGGTCGGAGTCGCGTTTGCCGCCCAGGTGCGCCAGCAGATTGAAGGCGAGCTGCGCTCCGAACGTTTTCTGAGGAATCTGTTGAAAACTCAGCAGGCTGGTCGTCTGTTTCTGGAGCTCGTCGATCGCGCGCGGGCCCAGCTCCGAGGCTGGGAAGAAGATTTGCGCGACAACGCTCTCCAGCGGAAAGCGCGCGCCAAGCCTCAACGTCACCGCGCTGAGAGCCATGGCCGCCGGATGCATCGAGATGAAGAGCTTGGCGTGAGGCGAGGGTTGAGCGGCTCGTTCGGTGCGCTCCAGAAAAGGGATGCGGTAGATTGCGGCGGGTGTCTCGCCCGCCGATTCGCCCTGCGCCTCGGCCATGTCGATCACCACGCAGTGAGGAGCTTGGTCAGGCGCGCTACGCCGTGCCGCCTCGAGCGCCGGAAGAAGAAGCGGGGACAAGCCGGAAGTGGACCGCGGGCGGTCGGCCAGGAAGATGAAATCCAGTTCAGTCGCGGGCACTTCCTTGCTGGCCGCTTCGGCTTCAAGGTGTGAGGCGAGGTCGACGATTGGCAGATCAGGTTCTTCCTCTTCGGCCTCGAAGGTCACCAGGCGGGAAACCGGGAACGCGCGCTCTTTCAGAACGCGGAGGAGCTCCTGGCCGAGGAATGAAGCACCGCCCGCGACGCCCACTTGATAACCCGGACCCGGGGGCTTCATGCCGCGTGTACCTCTTGCGGCGCGGGTGGCTGTGGCCGGAACTTCGAGGTCAGACGGCCGATCGGGCCGGAGAGGCCGTAAGTGAGAGCGAGGGTAAGCAGGGCGACCTCCGAATAGGTCCAGATGGCCCAAACCACTAGGCCAATCACGATGATGGCGACGTAGGGCCGGCGGCGACGCAGGTCGAGCGCCTTGAAGCTGTAGTACCGCACCCGGCTCACCATTAGGACCGCCACTACGCCCACGATGCCCAGCCACACGATGCCGAACACCCACTCGTTGACGGGGTATTTGGCCCAGTGGACCAGCGCGGCGAGAATGCCCGCGGCGGCGGGGATGGGAAGCCCGACGAAGTACCGGCGGTCACTTGTGGGCTTCCCGCTGTCGATGTTAAATCGCGCCAGTCGCGCGGCGCCACAGATCGCGTAGGCGAAGGTCACAATCCATCCGGCCTCGCGCAGGTGCTGGACCAACTGCGTGCCGTAGACCTCCTCGAGCGACCGGACGCCCCAGGCATAGGCGAGGAAGGCGGGAGCAATTCCGAACGTGACGACGTCCGCCAGGGAATCGAACTCGCGGCCGAAATCGGACGTGGAATTGGTAAGGCGCGCGATGCGCCCATCGAGCCCGTCGAACAAAACGGCCCACCCGATGGCTTTGGCTGCGCTGTCGAACGGGACCAAACTCAGTGTGGCGCCGATGCCCGCCGCCAGCATCTGCGTTCCCTTGAGGGTCGAGAGGATGGCGAAGTATCCGCAAACCAGCGTTCCCACTGTGAAGAGGCTGGGCAGAATATAGATGCCCCGCCGGAACGGCCCTTTCCTGGCGAGTCTAGGTTTTTGGTCGAGTGTATCCAAGAATGCTGCTCCCAGCGTGGATATGGTCGCCCACTTTGACGCGCAAATCAACCTCGGGATTGACGAGGACGTCCACGCGCGAGCCGAACTTGATCAACCCCACTCGCTCCCCGCGCTGGAGCAGGTCGCCGGGGTGCTTCCAGAAGACGATACGCCGGGCCAGCAGCCCGGCAATCTGTTTGACGACGACCGTGCCCTGCTCGCCTTCGACCGTGAAGACATTCTGCTCGTTCTCGACGGAAGCCAGCGGCTGCGAGGCCACCCGAAACCGCCCCTTGTGGTACGAAACCTGGCGAACCGTCCCGTCAATGGGAGAGCGATTTACGTGCACGTCCAGGGGAGACATGAAAATGCTCACGCGGCGCACCAGTCGGCCCTCGAAATCTTCCTCCACCACTTGCACGACGCGCCCGTCGGCCGGCGAGACGATGGCCTCAGGCTCGATGGTAATTTTGCGGTCGGGGTCGCGAAAGAAATTGAGGACCAGGAATGCGAGAACAAGAAAAAAGGCGCCGAGGATGTAAAGCTTCAGACCAATCAGGCCGCCGGCAATCAGCACCAGCGGCAGCCCATACCAATAGCCCTCCTTGACCATGGATTGCTTTCTCGCGCCGCAATCAAACTCGTGCTCGCGGGGGTTTGATGCAGCTCTCCTCTGACGTCTGGCTCGTCATTCGCCACGGACGGTCGGCCTCGCCCGCCAGCGTCCAGTGCCGATTTTTATGCGACGCGAGCTTTCTGGACCAGCATTTCCATCTGGTCCTTGACCCGCAGCTTCAACTTTTTCAGCCGCACTTCTTCAAGCTGTTCCTGTTCGCTAAGGTAAGTTTTGGCGGCTAAGTGGTCTAACTGGAAAGCGTAGCGGGCGTGTTCTTCACGGAGGCGCTGGTACTCTTCGCTGCTGGCCATCAATTGCTCCCGGATGGCCTCGGCTGGGCTGCTCACGGGCGTGTCACCTCCTGCGCCTGGGATGGCTCAAAGTTCAGCCTAGCACACCGCGTTGCGAGGTTCAAGCGCCAGCGGGTGAGGCAGGCGGCCGTTTGATCGAGGATTTGGGATCCGGTCTGTGGCTTCGCGAAAGGAACGGACGCGGGCCGTGGTCCCGGATGGCGACTGTCCCACAAGAAAAGAAAACCCCCGGCACACGGCGCGGGGGTTGGAGAGGCGTTGCGAAAGAATATTTCGGACAACAGCTTGCCGGAGTTACTTCTTCGGGGCTGGGGCTGTCTCCTGCTGTCCTTCCTTCTTGCCCTCTGTGGCACCCTTCTGCTTGGCGTGCTTCGCATGGGCCTGGTCTTGCTCTGCAGAGGCAGCGGCGGCCTTTGCTTTCTTCTCATGATGCTTCGCGAAAACCGGCACGCTCAGCGACAGGGCAACTGCGAGCGCGAAAAACATCGTTACGAGCTTTTTCATCGGGTTTCTAACCTCCATTGAATTTTCCTTCCGGCAAATTAGTATGCAAGACCGACGCCAAATGTCACCACGACACGTGGATTTCTAACTGTCCAGATTCAGAATCAGTTAGCTCGGGCTTGCGGCCGCTCAGGTTTGCCCAGAGTCATCTGCTGAGGAGGGAGTACACGAATTCGTGCAGACTCCGCACGAGTTGGGGAGTCGGGGACAGATCCCGGGTCTAGGGTTTTCTCTCGTCACGGCGTGAGCCCCCTATGCGCGGATCTGACTGAGGGGGCGCCTAAAACTGCGAGAGAACGGTGGGCGGGTGGAGTTCGAGAGCCAGCACCAGCGCGTCTTCCTGGGGATCGCGATAGTAGTCTGCTCGGCGCGAGTGTATCGCGAAACCGATGGAACAGTAGAGAGACAAGGCGGGCTTGTTCGACGCGCGGACTTCGAGGAACACCCGCTTGGCGCCCGCTTGAAGCATGCGATCGCGAGCAGCCTCCAGCAGGGCCCTGCCGACCCCCTGGTGCCGATGGTCAGGGTCCACGGACATGTTGCGCAATTCGACTTCATCAATGATGCGGTGGAAAGCCGCGAAGCCCAGAATCTTGGGAGGGTCCATGGTCGGCAGTTCAGCCACCAAGATTTTTCCGCCAGGGTCTTCCATCAGGCATTCGTAATCGCCCTCGTTCCAGTGAGCAGTCTCTGGGCTCTTCTGCTGCAAGGCGATTATCGTCCGCAGGTCATCTTTGCCGGCAAGTCGAATTCGCATGTTGATGCAGCCTTCACCAATAACAGCTTCAGTCCTTCAAGTGTAACTCCGCGTCCGTCCGGCGGATGTAGTAGGCGTCAAGGTCGGCGGGAGGCGAAGTTTTCCCTTGCCGGAATGCCGCCAGCGCCCTGCGCGCGATGGCCGCCAGTAAAGTTCCCGAGATGCATTGCCAATGGACTGCCGCTGGCAAGCTCTCGCGCACGCGCGTGGCCAATTCGTCGTGCTCTCGCACCAGGCAGGTGATTGACGTGCCCAAGCGAAGCCGTGCATCGAAGAACTGCGCCAGAGCGGCTGGCTTCAGGACTTCCCCGTCGCCCTCCGGGACGAATCCATCGCCTTCGATCGCTGATCGGCAAAAGACCCCCGCATAGAACTCACCACGGCGCGCGTCGAGGATGGGGACGGCCAGGTCGGTCTCCGGTCGGGCTTCGTCCACCATCGCCTCGAGAATCGAGACTGCAAACGCCGGACGACCAAACGCTTTGGCCCATGCCTGCGCCGCCGCGAGGCCCACGCGAATCCCCGTGAAAGATCCGGGCCCGTTCGCAACCGCGTAAAGTTCGATATCGGCCAATCCCCGAGTGAGTACAGCGTGCTTTGCGCGTGCTTCCTCAATTAGTCTGTCTACTAACTGAAACAAAGTTATGGAGTAGGCGGCGACCTCACTGCCCTCCGCCGCCAGGCATTCCTGGTCACGAAATAGGGCTGCGCCGCCGTGCTCGCTCGTGGTGTCGACGGCCAGGATCACCATCCTCCGCCATTATACGGTAGGGAGAGAATTCCTGCTCTCGCTGTTCCGGACGGACGCGACGGGCTGTTTCTGGACCGTGGGGTGGGCCTCGACGTCAGACCTCGCGCAATTCATCTTCGCTCAGGCCGAAATAGTGACCGAGTTCGTGCAGCAAGGTCGCACGGATTTCCCGGCGGATTTCTTCGTCGTTCGAGCAAACCGCTTCGATGTTTTTCTGGTAGAGGAAGATTCGGTCCGGCAAATTCGCTTGAAACGTGCTCTTCTCGGTAAGCGGGACGCCGTGAAAAAGCCCGAGGAGCAGGTCATCGCGTTCGGCTTCGTGCGGCGGCAAATCTTCGACGGTGATGGCGATGTTCGTCAGCCTGCTGCGGAACAGCTCCGGCAGTCGCGCGAGCGCCTGTTCGACCAGCTTTTCGAATCGCTTGCGGTCCATTGAGAACCTGCTTTCCGGACGAAGTCCGGACCTCCCGAGGGCGTATGTTACAATAGAACATTCAGCGCGAACATCGGTCACGATGGTGACCAGCCGGCCTTGCGCGGCGAGTTCGCCGTGGGGATCCTTTGGGGTGCTGGTGTAAGCGCAGGCGGAGGGGCTTTGACAACCCTGGTCATCAAACAGCAGGAAGTCAGGGCGTTGATCGAAACGCTTGCTGCCGTATTGGCGCGGCGGCCGGACCCCGCAAATCCCCCTAACCCCGGCCAGATTACTTCGAGCTCCGAGCTCCGCAAGCTCGCCGGCCTCCTGGACCACACACTGCTTCGTCCTGAAGCCACGCGGTCGCAAGTGGAGCAGTTCTGCCGTGAGGCTTTGCGGTTTGGTTTCGCCGTCGCGTGTGTGAATCCGGCATGGGTTCCACTGGCATCCGGAATACTCAAGGGGTCGGACGTCCGTGTCGGAACGGTGGCCGGCTTTCCACTGGGCGCATCGACGACTTGCCAAAAGCGTGCCGAAGCGTGGACGGCCATCTTCGCCGGCGCCCGGGAAATCGATATGGTGATGAACATCGGCGCGATGAAATCCGGCGAGCTCGAGCGCGTGGAGAGCGATATCCGCGGTGTGGTCGAAGTCTGCCGTGAGGGCGGGGCAATAGTGAAAGTCATTCTGGAGAATGCCTACCTCACGGAGGTGGAAAAACTTGCGGCCTGCCGGATGGCCGAGAAGGCCGGCGCCGACTTCGTGAAAACGTCCACAGGGTTTGGCCCCTCGGGGGCCACGGAAGCCGACGTCCGGCTCATGCGGCAAACCGTTGGGCCGACTGTGGGAGTGAAGGCCGCGGGCGGGATCCGCACGCTCGCCGACGCCCTGCGCATGCTGGAAGCCGGCGCGAACCGTCTGGGCACAAGCGCCAGCGTCGCGATATGGCAGGAAGCTGCGAGTCTCCTGGTCTGAACCATGTCCGAAGCCGTCAAACCCGCACCGCGACCGCTGGAGCTGACCGAGCTCCTCACCTTGCTGCTTGAGGTGAGTGAACGGATCAATTCCACCCTCGACCTCGATGAGCTGATGGTGCGCATTGGCGAGATGGTGAAGCGCATCATCGACTACGAGGTCTTCGCGATCCTGCTTCTCAAAGAAAAACCCCAGGAATTGCGCGTGCGCTTCAGCATCGGCCATCCGGAAGACGTCGTGAAGAGCCTGCGGATCAGGGTGGGCGAGGGCATCGTGGGGCGCGCCGCGCAGGCGCGCCGTTCGGTCCGGGTCGGCGATGTGCGCCGCGACCCCGCCTACATCCAGTCGCTGCCCTCGGTGCGGTCTGAACTGGCCGTTCCGCTCATTGCCAAGAACCGTCTGATCGGGGTTGTGGATTTGGAAGCACCCTGGCCCGATTTCTTCAGCGAGCAGCATCAGAATTTGCTGGAACTCCTGGCCGGCCGTATCGCTATGGCGATTGAGAACGCGCGCCTTTACCGGCGGAGCGTGCGTCAGTCGCGGACCCTCCACCTCCTGAACGAAATCAGTCGCGAACTGAGTTCGGTGCTGGTGTTGAACGAACTGCTGCGCAAGATCGGCGCCCATACCAAGCGCCTGATCGATTACCACCGCTTCAGCATCATGTTGCTCGACGAGCAGTCCCAATCGTTTAACGCCGTCATTTCCCTGCGGCAAGATGAACGCCTGCCCGACAAAGGCAGCGTCCACGCCGGGCAGGGGATCGTGGGCGCGGCGGCCAATTTGCGCCAGACCGTGGTGATCCCCGAGGTCAGCAAGGAACCCCGCTACATCATGGTCAATCCCGAAACGCGCTCGGAGATGGTGGTGCCGCTGATCTATCACGACAAGGTGATCGGCGTCGTGGACCTGGAAAGCCCGCAGCCGGCCTACTTCACCGAAGAGCACGTGCGCATCTTTTCCACGCTCGCCCCGCAGATCGCCGTGGCCATCGAGAACGCGCGGCTTTACGAACGCGTGGTGAGGAGCGAAGCGCGCATGGAACGAGACCTCGAGCGCGCCCGGGAGATCCAGCTCCACCTCATGCCCGCCCTCTGCCCGGTGATTCCGGGGCTGGAGGTCTGCGCACGTTTTCAACCGGCGCGCGAACTGGGGGGTGACCTTTACGATTTCCTGAACTACGGCCGTGACCGGCACGTGCTGGCGATCGGAGACGTCAGCGGCAAAGGCGCCCCGGCGGCGCTCTATGGCGCGATGGCCAGTGGCATCCTGCGCAGCCTCGCCCCCCAGCGACTTTCGCCGCCGGAAATGCTTAAGCGGCTAAACGTCATGTTGCTCGAGCGCCGGATCGAAGGGCACTTCATCACGCTGACCTACGCGATCTGGGAGCCGAAGATTCGCACGCTGCACGTGGCCAACGCCGGCATGCCTCTGCCCATCCTCGTCCGACGGGGACACTCGAAACCCATCCGCGCCGAAGGCATCCCGCTGGGCCTGCTCGACCACGCCGAGTACCAGGAAACCGCCGTGACATTGGAGAAAGGCGACCTGTTGGCGATGTATTCGGACGGGCTGCAGGAGGCCGCGGACCCGCAGCACGAGGAATTCGGTACGCGCCGTCTGGAAAAGGTCCTGCGCGAACACGCCCACAAGCCCATCGGCGAAATCCTGGAGACCCTCTTCACTGAACTGGCGCGCTTTGAGCAGGGCCACCCGAGGCGCGACGATCAAACACTGCTCCTATTTCGGGTGCGCTAGTTCGTGATTCGTGATCGAGTCATTGAGCCATTGAATCCTTGGGCCATTTCCTGAACGACGCACTGGGATGGTGACCCGAGGGCTGGTTCCGCCGAAAATCGTCAATGGCTCAATAAAGAAGTGAATCAATCCAAATGATCGCTTTCCACTACTCTTCCGATCAGCTTCAGTGCGAGGCAGTCTCGCTGGCATCGGTTGCCGAGCGCTTCGGGACGCCAACCTATGTTTACAGCCGGGCCGCGATCCTGGAGAACTATCGGCGCCTTGCCGCGGGCCTCTCGCTGATCCCCAGCCTGATCTGTTACTCCGTCAAGGCAAATTCCCATCTGAGAATCCTGCGGCTGTTGCGGGAAGCCGGCGCGGGTTTTGACATTGTCTCCGGCGGCGAACTGGCCCGCGCGCTGCGGGCCGGCGCTGATCCTGCACGCGTCGTTTTTTCCGGCGTGGGCAAGACGGCAGAGGAAATCGATGCCGGTCTCGCGGCGGGCCTGCTGATGTTCAACGTGGAATCGGCGGGCGAGCTTGATATGGTGGAAAGCCGCGCTCGCGCCCTCGTCAAACGCGCCAACATTTCCGTTCGAATCAACCCCGATGTCGTCGCCGAGACTCATCCTTACGTCTCGACCGGGCAGATCATCCACAAGTTCGGCGTGCCGAAAGACGAGGCGCTGGAACTCTACCGGCGGGCCGCTGGCTCCGTCCACTTGAAGGTCTGTGGCGTTGCCTGCCACATCGGGTCGCAGATCCTCGAGGTCGAGCCTTTTTTGAAAGCCCTGGATGAGATCCTCAGCATTGCTCAAGCGCTGAAGGGGGAGGGCGTCGAGCCGGAATTCCTGGACGTGGGCGGTGGCTACGGCATTCGCTACGCTGATGAGCAACCCCTGGCGCTCGACCGGCTGATGGATGGACTTGCGGCGCGGTTGCGGGGCACGAGCTACCGTCTGATCGTCGAGCCGGGGCGCGCGCTGGTGGGCGACGCCGGCGTGCTGCTGGCGCGTGTCCTCTATGTCAAGCGAAACCAGCAGAAGAATTTCATCGTCGTGGACGCGGGGATGAACGACTTGATGCGTCCCACGCTCTACGGCTCCTATCATGAAATCGTTCCCGTTCTGAAACGTCCGGCTGAAACGCTCACCGCCGACGTCGTCGGCCCGCTGTGCGAGACGGGAGATTTCCTGGCCCAGGACCGCTCCCTCTCCGATGTCCAACCGGGCGACTTGCTCGCCATCCTCACCGTCGGCGCCTACGGCTACGTCCTGGCTTCCAACTACAACACCCGCCCACGCCCTGCCGAGGTGTTGATTGACGGCGAGCGCACTGAACTTATTCGTCCCCGTGAGCGATTGGATGACTTGATGGCGGGAGAAGTCGTGTAGAGTTCAGATTTCACAATTCAGAATTCACAATTCCTACCGCTCTCCCCACTTCAATTTCTGCCGCAGGATTTCGAAGTAGTCTTTGGTGGGAGGCTGAACGATTTCCACACAGGACGCGGCCTTCCGCAGGCGGACAATATCCTCGCTGTGAGCGGCGATGCCGACCTGTCCGTCTACGGTGAGGTACGCCGCCTCGCGCGGGCTCTTGACGACGACTTCGATCTGAGCCGTGTCCGGCAGGACGAGTGGGCGATGGGTGAGTGTGTGCGCGCAGATAGGCGTCACGATGAACGCCTCGACCGAAGGCGCGACGATCGGTCCGCCGGCCGCCAGCGAATAGGCCGTCGAGCCGGTGGGAGTGGAGACGATCAGGCCGTCGGACTTGTAGGTGGAGATGAAGTGTCCATCCACAAGGACATCGAAATCGAGGATGCGCGCGATGGCGCCCTTGTTGAGCACCACGTCGTTGAGCGCCAGGAAAGAAGAGATCACTTCGTCGGTGCGTACCAGTTCCCCTTCGATCTGCACCCGGCGTTCGATTTGCACCTTTCCCGCCAGGACCAGCTCGAGTGTCGGGTAAAGCTCTTCGCGGGTAATGACGGTGAGGAAACCTAGCCCGCCTAGGTTGACGGGCAGGATGGGGACGGGCTTGCGGCTTAGTGCGCGGGCCGTCGCCAGCAGCGTCCCGTCGCCGCCCAACACGACGAGCAAATCCACCTGGCCGGGCATTTCGTTGCGGCTCAGCGACCTTCCCGAGCTTTCCACGATCGAGCCGGTTTCCTTGTCAATGAACACTTCGACGTCGCGATCGCGCAGCCAGGCGCACAGCGGCGGGACGATTTCACGAATTTCGGTCTTCTTTGGCTTGGAGATGATGCCGACGCGTTTGATGGGCATGGTGGGTTGTACCTTGATCGTGGCAGCGCTCGATGAGTGCCGGCCTTTCCACGGCGGTCATCGACCGCCGCGACAGCAGCGTTTAGCGAAGCGCGGCTATTTTAGGCGGGTTTCTCCCAAATTGCATGCAGGAAGAACTCTCGATTGCCGGACGCGCCCGGCAGACAGCTTTCTGTCGAGGCGATATCACGGAACCCGAGTTCCAGGAGCTTGCGGGCGACCTTGGCGACGGCTTCCTGCTGGAGTCGGGAATCCCGGACAACACCGCCTTTGCCCACCTGGCCGCGTCCCACTTCGAACTGCGGCTTCACCAGCACCAGGACGTCGGCGGCCGGGTCCAGGAGCGGCGGAAGTGCGGGAAGAATCAGGTTGGCGGAAATGAATGAGACGTCCATCGTCGCCAGCGCCACGCGCTCGCCGATTTGCTCGATCGTGAGATGACGGGCGTTGGTCTTTTCCCGCGCCACAACCCGCGAGTCGCGGCGGAGTTTCCAATTCAGTTGATTCGTCCCTACGTCCACGGCGAAAACCTTGACGGCCCCACGCTGCAAAAGGCAATCGGTGAAGCCCCCGGTCGAGGCGCCGATGTCCAGGCAGATTCTCCCATTCGGGTCCACACGAAAATACTCGAGCGCGCCTTCCAGCTTCAGCCCGGCGCGGCTAACGAACTTGGGTGGCTCGCCGAGCAAGCGCACCGGCGCGTCTGCCTCCACGCGCGCGCCGCACTTCTCGACCTTCTGCTCGGCCACGAGGACCTGCCCGGCCAGAATTAGCGCTTGGGCCTTTCCTCGCGAATCGACGAGCCCCCGGTCCACCAGGAGAGAATCCAGACGGGTTTTGGGTGTCACCGCGCGCATTACGAAGAAAGCGTACCGCGCCCGGCGCGTGAAGGGAAGGGCGCGTGGTCCGCCAGGGACAATCTCCGAGAAACGTGGGAGGCAAGGGGGCGACGCGTGCGGCGCCCCATGATTACGGCCGCTGCACGGACCGGTGCTTCAATTCCGTCCGGGCGGGGAACTCGTGCGCGAAGGTCTTAATCCTCTCCGCGATGCCGTCGGCGTCCAGGCCGTACTTGGCGTGCAGCAGGTTGGGCGCGCCGTGGGGGATGATGCGGTCGGGCACGGCGATGCGCAGGATGCTGGTGGGAATCTTCCTGTCGTGAAGCATGACGGCCACGCAAGCGCCAAAGCCGCCGGCTTCCGTGCCCTCTTCGGCCGTTACCAGAAATTGTTTCTCCGCCGCCAGGCAGCAAATCAATTCTTCATCGAGCGGCTTGAGGAAGCGTGCATTGATGACGGTAGCATGAATGCCGAGCGCTTCGAGCTTCGCCGCGGCCTCGAGGCAGGGATAGACCATCGTACCAAGCGCCAAGATAGCGATGTCGCTGCCTTCGCGCACGATTTCACCCTTGCCGATTTCCAGACGCTTGAAGTCCGGGTCGAGCGGGACACCGATACCGTTGCCGCGCGGGTAGCGCAGCGCCGCGGGACCGTCGACGTGGATGGCCGTGTACAACATGTGGCGCAATTCATTCTCGTCTTTGGGCGCCATGACCACCATGCCGGGCAGCGCCGAGAGATAAACGAGGTCGTAGAGGCCGTGGTGGGTGGGGCCGTCGGCGCCCACAATACCCCCGCGGTCGAGCGCGAAAGTGACCGGCGCCCGCATCAGGCAGGTGTCATGAATCACCTGGTCGTAGGCGCGCTGCAAGAAAGTTGAGTAGATGGCCGCCACGGGGCGCATCCCTTCGCAGGCGAGACCAGTTGCGAAGGTCACGGCGTGCTGCTCGGCGATGCCTACGTCAAAAAAGCGGTCCGGGAATTTCTTGGCGAATTCGTCCAACCCGGTGCCCTCCGCCATGGCAGCGGTGATCGCGATGACGCGGGAGTCTTGCTCCGCCAACTCGCACATCGCCTTGCCGAAGACCGACGTGTACGACGGCGCCTTGGTGGGCGCCTTGTGGAAGGCCCCGGTGGAGATATCAAACTGGGTCACGCCGTGGTACTTCATGGGGAGCTGCTCGGCGTGTGGGTAGCCCTTGCCCTTCTGCGTGACGATGTGGAGCATGGTGGGTCGCGGATTGTCCTTCACCTGGGCGAGCACGTCGAGTAGTTCGTCGAGGCTGTGCCCGTTGATGGGGCCCACGTAATCGAAACCTAATTCCTCAAACACCAGTCCCGGAATCAATTTGGTTTTGGCGGATTCCACAATCTCCTTCGAGAGTTTCAGCAGCCGCGGGCCAAGGCGTGGAACGGCCAGGATCATCTTCTCCACTTCCTCACGCAGGCGGTGGTAAGCCTGGCCGTGCACGATGCGGTTCAGGTAGCCGGCGAAAGCCCCGACGTTCGGTGAAATCGACATCTTGTTGTCGTTGAGGATGACAAGGACTTTTTTCTGAAGCGTTCCGAGGTTGTTGATGCCCTCCAGTTCCACGCCGCAGGTCAGGCCCGCGTCGCCCACCACGGCGACAACGTGGAAATCCTCGCCCTTGAGGTCGCGCGCCGCGGCCATCCCCAACGCACCGGAGATGGCGGTGCCGGCGTGGGCCACGTTGAACGTATCGTAAGGGCTTTCGTCACGCACCGGAAAGCCCGAGATGCCCCCGTACTGGCGGAGAGTGGGGAAGCGGTCGCGCCGGCCGGTGAGAATCTTGTGTCCATAAGCCTGGTGGCCGATATCCCAAACGATCTTGTCGCGCGGCGCGTCAAACGTGTAGTGAAGGGCAATGGTTAGTTCCGTCGCGCCCAGGCTCGAGGCCAAGTGCCCGCCGACTTTCGAAACAACCGAGACGAGGTAATCGCGCAACTCTTCGGCGACTTTGGGAAGCTCCTCGCGGGGAACCTTCTTAAGATCTGCAGGGGAATCGATGTGCGTCAGGTACTGGTATTCCATCAATGGTTCCTCTCGATCAGGAAGTGAGCGATTTCCCGGAGCCGCTGCGCCCGGCTCCCATACGAGCCGAGAGCTTGGCACGCTTCCTCGACCAGCTGCGACGCAATGCGCCGTGATTCTTCAATGCCGTGAATCGCGGGATAGGTGGCCTTCTGCTGCTGGCCGTCTTTCCCCACCGACTTCCCGAGTTCTTCCTTCGAGCCCGTGACGTCCAGCAAATCGTCGGCGATCTGAAACGCCAGCCCCACCTTCTCACCATAGATTGAAACGCGGGTGAGGTCTTGTTCGGCGGCGTCGGCATCCAGAGCGCCGGAGCGCACGGCCACGCGGATGAAAGCACCGGTCTTGGCGGAGTGAATATACTCGAGCGTCCGAGCATCCGTGCTGTGGCCGGCAGTTTCCAGGTCCACTACCTGCCCGCCCACCATGCCGGCGCGCGTGCCGATAGCGTGCGCGATCTCGTGAATCACGCGCAGACGCCGCGCTTCGGTCGGCGCTCCTGGACAGGAAAGGACTTCAAACGCCAGGGTGAGCAGTGCGTCACCGGCCAGAATCGCCGTGGCCTCCCCGAATGCCTTGTGGCACGTGGGCTTTCCCCGCCGCAGATCGTCATTATCAAGCGCCGGAAGATCGTCGTGAATCAAGGAGTATGTATGAATCAGTTCCAGCGCGCAGCCCAGGCGCAGCAGACTCGATTCGTTGCCGTCGAACAGCCGCCCGCCTTCCAGGCACATGATGGGGCGCAGACGCTTGCCCCCCGCAAACACCGAGTGACGCATCGCCCGATGAATGGAATCCGGATACGTGTCGGGGCCGGGAAGAATTCGTTCCAGCTCATCGTCAACAAGCAGTCGCTGTTCTTCGAGGAACTGGACAAGCGCGATGGACGACGCGGCGCTCAAGGGTTCTCTGTCTCCTCCGGGCTGAAGGGTTCAGCCACGACTTTCCCTCCGGCCTTCTTCATCAGGATCTCGACCCTCCCCTCGGCTTCCTCCAACTGCTTGTGGCAAACCTCCGAGAGTTTCATGCCCTCTTCGTAGAGTTGCAAGGCCTTTTCAAGAGGCAGTTCCGCATCTTCCAACTCGCGGACGATGGTGTCGAGGCGTTCGAGGTTCTTTTCGAAACTTTCAGCCTTGCCGGGCTTTAATGGCTGCGTCATAGGCACCTGAGGGTTAAAGTGTAAAGGTTAAAGGCGACAGGCCGGTTCTTATCCTTTACCCCTTACACTTTAGCCTTTTCTTTCAGGATTTGCGCGACTTCGACCGCCATCGCGTAGCGGCCGAAGGGCGCCACGATCTGCACGCCCTGCACCAAGTGACGAAGCTGGAGGAGCATTTCCTGGGCGATCTTCAACCCCTCGGCGCGTGCCCGTTCGCCCGTGTCCGCCTTCCGCATGCGTTCCATGACCGCCGGCGGGACCGTGACCCCGGGCACCTCGTTGTTCATGAACTCGGCGTTCCGGTAGCTGGTCAATGGCCAGAGGCTTGCGACTACCGGAATGCGCCGCGCGCCTGCCGATTCGAGCCGCTGGAGAAAGCGGACCAGTTGTTCGACGTCGAACACCGGCTGGGTGACGGCAAAATTGGCGCCCCCCTGCAGCTTGTATTCGAAGCGGCGCAGCTCCTCCTCAAGGTTCACCGCGGAATGGTTTAGGCCGACTCCAATCAAGAAACCTGTCTGTGTTCCAAGGGGATTGGCGCCCACGTCGAGGCCACGGTTCAAATTGTTAAGGATATTAACCAGTCCGATGGCGTCCACTTCAAAGATGCCTGACTCTAAAATAGTCGAGTACTGGGCTGTGTCCCGCGTAAGGGCGAGAATGTTCCGGAGGCCGAGGGCATGGGCGCCCAGGAAATCGGATTGGATGGCGAGTACGTTGCGATCGCGCGAACTGTAGTGGAGCAGGACTTCGATCCCCCCGCGCTGCTGGAGGATTGCAGCCAGCGTCAATGCGCTCATGCGCGCCGTGGCCCCGGTTCCGTCCGGGATGTTCACACCATCCACTCCATGTGCCGTCAGGTACTGCGCGCCTTCGACCTCGCGGGTGGGGTCCGACCCCTTGGGAGGAAGAATCTCCACCAGGACCGGGAATTCTCCCTGGGCCAGTTTCTGTGCAAGCTGCGAACGCTTTTCCACCGGCACAGGTTCCGCGGCACGAACCTGCCGCGCGGCGACTTCGATGGTGGTTCGAGCGGTTTGCGGGCTGAGCGACCGGACGGCAGACTTAATGGCGCGGATGTGGTCGGGCGTCGTGCCGCAGCAGCCGCCGATCAGGCGCGCGCCGGCGTCAATGAAGCGGCGTGCGTAGCCGGCCATGTATTCGGGCGAGCAGAGATAGATGTTGCGGCCATCGATGGTGCGCGGCAACCCAGCGTTGGGCTGGGCCGAGAATTTCTTCGCGGTCACGGCCGCCATCCGCTCCAGCGTTTCGTGCACGGCGGCGGGCCCGACGCTGCAATTGATTCCAATCAGGTCGGCGCCCCAGGCATCCAGTTGACGCGTGAAATCCTCTGGCAGGGTCCCAGTGGGCGTCGAGCCATCATCCTGGATGGTCATCTGCACGACCACGGGTAGCTGACATACGTCGCGGGCGGCGAGCAGCGCCTGATGAGCTTCGTTCAGGTCCGCCATGGTTTCCACGAGGATCAGGTCCACGCCGCCTTCCACGAGGGCTTGGATCTGCTCGCGAAATGTCTCCCGGGCTTCCGCGAGCGAGGTCGGCCCCAGTGGTTCCAGGCGCAGGCCCAGCGGCCCAACCGAGCCGGCCACGTAAAGGTCGTCGCCCGCCACCTCGCGAGCCAGGCGGACGCCCGCCAGGTTGATTTCGCGGACCTTGTCCCCGAGGTCGAATTTCTGCAGACGTAGTGGCGTCGCCCCGAAAGTGTTCGATTCCAAAACATCAGCCCCGGCCTTCACGTAACCGAGGTGAACCTCTTTGACGAGGTGGGGCATCGTCAGGTTCAGCTCGTCAAAACAGCGGTTCAGGGAGATGCCCTTGGCGTAGAGCATCGTGCCCATGGCGCCGTCGCAAACGACGATGCGTTTCTCCAGTTTTTGGAGGAATGGTTCCCGCATGTTTGATATTAACCTAGTTTAGCACGCTTGCATCGTTTTGGCGCAAACGTTCGCGGCGAAAAACACCAGCGGGCCTGGGGCTTCAAGGGGGGGTCAAGGCCGGTCCAATACAGATCTTCGATCCGGGTGATTGTGCCCGCCTCACATTCCAGTTCCGAGCCAGCCCTTTCGGATGGTTATCTGCTTGGCGTCGGCCTTGGGCAGTTCTTCGATGGAGTATTGGTCGGCGAAAGGCGGGTCGAGTTTCACTACGATCCTTACCTGCCGCCCGTGGCGCTCGAGGGTAAACGGGACTTCAGCGCCGGGTGGATACATCTTCAAGCGGTCTGGGAGGTCGTCCACCGCCAGCGAAAGCTCATCCACCGCGATCAGAATATCATCGCGGCTCAGACCACCGCGGTCGGCGGCGCTGCCGGGGCGCACCGCGACGATTTTCAGGCCGCGGTCAACGCGATTGGTCAGAACGCCGAGGCTGGGCGGGGAACCCGGGCTTGTCGAGATTCCAAGCCGGAGGCCGGCCGAGGCGAGCGTCGCAGCATAAGGGAGCGGCTCAGTGCCGCGAATGTAGCGATCGAAGAAGGAAGTCAGGTCAGCCCCCGCGACGGCGTTGACCGTTTCCAGGATATCTTTGTCCTCGTACCCGCGCCCGGGACCGTAATAGCTGGTGGCGGGCGCTTCGTAGAAGCTGCGGTACATGGCCACAAAGACGTCATCGAGCGATTTCTGGCCGCCGGTGCGCACGCGGATTTCCAGGTCGAGAAGCGCTCCCAGCACCGCGCCCTGGTTGTAGTAGGAAACCGTCGTGTTGGCGAAATTGGTCTCCTGCATTTGCGGCGAGCGGTCGTAGAACCAAGCGTGGAAGCTCGAGCTTTCTGGCGACATGAGCCGGCGCCCGGGTTCGTATTCGAAGGCGCGAATCTCCTCCGCCAGCCGCTCGAGAAACTGCTGGCGCGTCCAGACACCCGAGCGCAGCAGGAAAACGTAAGAGTAATAAGTGCTCAGGCCCTCGGCGAACCAGAGCGAGCGCGTGTACTGCTCGCGGGTGTAATCGAAAGGTCCGAGGCCCACAGGGCGGAGCCGCTTGACGTTCCAGAGGTGATAGAACTCGTGGGTGGCGGTTTCCAGCGCCTCCGAGAGCCCGCCCGCCGAGAGTTCGCTGCGGACAATGACCTGGGTCGAGTTCAGGTGTTCCATTCCATCGCCCAGGGGAATGCCGGGGACAAAATGGAAAACGAAAGTGAAGGTCCGGAGGTCCGGGTCCGGCATCATGGTCATTTCAGAGTGGACAACCTTCTTCAGGCCCTCGACGAGAGGCGATATGTCGCGGTCATGCTCGCCGTAGCTGTGCACCACGACCCGGATGGTCTTGCCGCGTTCCGTAAACTGGGCGACGGAACAGTCCGCCGCGATTTCCATGGGCGTGTCCACGAGCAAATCGTAGTTTGGCGCCTGGAACTTACGCTGCTCGGTGGATTCGGAGAAACCGCTGATCAATTTCCAGTTGGCGGGCGTCTCGACGGTCAGGCTGAGCGGGTCGGGCTTGTGGCCGTCGATGTACATGAACAGTGACGGGCCGTTCAGGCAGGCATGGGAGCTGTCGAACTGTGAAAAGGATCCTGTGAGGTCGTTGGCAAAGACGCGGTAGCGCACGCGCACTGTGCCGCCGGAGTTGCGCGCGTCAACGTGCCAGGTCTGCTTGTCGAGCTTTGTCCAGGGCAGATTGTGACCTTGCGCGTCGGCTGCCTGAAATTCCTGCACATTCTTGGCGAAGTCGTAGATCGCGTAGCGGCCGGGCGCCCAGGCGGGCATGACGAAATCGAGCGCCGGTTCTTTGACCCGGCCGGCGGTGATCTCGATTTCCAGAAGGTGGGTTGTGGGCCGCAGCAGGCGCAGGTGATATTGGAGTTCGAGCGGAGCTTGAGACGGCTCCTCGGCCGCGAACAATCTCCCCGACGCGCCCAGCATGGCCAGAAACAGGACCAGAAGTATGGGCGCCCGTGGCGCGGAGAGGTTTCGAGCGGAAAACCGCGTCCCCCTGCTTGACCTAAAGTGTTGGAGAGTCATCACCCAGCATCTCTTCCCGGATCAGTTTGACCGGCGGGTAGCCAAAACCGAGGAAACGTTCGTGAAATTCCTGGAGATTGAACCGGTCCCCAACTTTCTTTCTGTAATCTTCACGCAATTTCAGGATTTGTAGCTTGCCGAGGGTATAGACCAGGTAGGTGGGGTCGGCCGTGCCGCGCATCGCTTCGCGCTCGGCGTTCACGCGCTCCATGGTGCCTTCCTTCTCGAAAAACGCGATGCCCTCTTCCAGCGTCATGCCGCGCGTGTGCATGCGGAGGCCGACTATGTACCGGCAGAGCCGCAGGAGCGCGGCCTGAAGTTGGAAGAGAAGCAGTTTCGGGTCGCCCTCGCCGTAGCCCTCCTCCAGCATCATTTGCTCGGTATAGTGCGCCCAGCCTTCGGCGTTGGAAGAGCAGCCCAGGAGTTTGCGCACTTTCGTCGGCGCTTTCTTCACCCAGAGGAACTGAGTGTAGTGCCCGGGGAAAACTTCATGGATGGAAGTCCCCGGGATGGAGAAGCGGTTGAAGAAGCGGAGGTGCTGCTCTTTCTGCTCGTCGCTCCAGTTGGGATCGGGCAAGGTCACGTTGTAGAAAGCCTGCGTGGAGGTCCGTTCAAATGCTCCCGGCGTGTCCATAGAGGCAAACGTCAGGGCGCGCATGAAGGGTGGAGTCTCGACGACGCGGGGGTTCTCTGGCGAAAGAATCGTTGCAATCCGGTGCGAGACCACAAAATCCCTCAGGCTGGCAAGGACGGCCTGGCTGTCGCTGAGGATGTGGGCGGAGTCGGGGTGATCGCGGGAAAGCTCCTGCAACACCTCCGTCGCGGGTTTAGCCGGATCGATAAGTGCAGCGGTGGTCTGGAAGGCCGCCTGGGTCTTGCGCAGTTCGCGCTCGCCCAGCTCAATGAGGCGAGCCAGCGGGGCGTCGACCATTTCATTGTAGAGAAGCTTCTTCCGGTAGTTCTCTTCGCCTATCGCGAATGGGCCGCGCGAGCGCGGGGCGAGGTCAGTCTTCAGATACTCGAGAAACTTCTCATAGGCTTCGATGGCCTGCTGATTAACCTGCTGGAAATCAGCCCTGAGGGCGACGCCGCGTGCGCCCGAGATTGCCTGGGGCAAATCGTTCTTAAGGAACTGAATCTCGGATTGCACCTGTCGCACGGCGATCGTCGTGTAGATCTCGGGAGGATTGGAGACGTTCGCCCGGGCGTTGCGCAGGATTTCCGGTACTCGCCGCTCGCGCGCAATCAGCGACCGCAGGCGTTCGTCAGCAGGGGCGAAATCGCGCTGGATCAGGACGAACAGCGCTTGACTGATGACGCCATTGTAGAAGTTGGGGTCCTTCTCCCAGAGGCGAATCTCCTCAAGGTCGAGCAGGTGACCGCGCACGAAACCTTCGAGCAGGCGCGCATCGAAGCGGTTTTCCTTGCTGAGAGAGCCTTTGGGGATGCGAGCAAATTCCGCCAGGCAGGCCTTGCTGCGGGTGACTTCGGCCGCAATCTCGCGACGCGAATAGGCGGGTAATTCGGCGTCGTACTGATGGAATCCCTCCCGAGTGGCGCGCGTAGGACTGAAGTGGTTGAGGCCCTCGAGGTATTTG
>Ga0315284_10003518_pt1 | contig 22287 bp, 20 predicted proteins | sample YL17G09_16_MG_FD_203696 | JGI IMG/M metagenome (GOLD analysis project Ga0315284, IMG submission 203696) | Sediment microbial communities from Yellowstone Lake, YNP, Wyoming, USA - YL17G09_16 | ecosystem: Environmental > Aquatic > Freshwater > Lake > Sediment | place: USA: Wyoming | collected... | reverse complement strand
TTACCGTCGTGTGCGACGGTGGCATACAGGGGTATTTCTTGATGATTCACGAAAGCGAAAATCGTCCGCTTTCAGCGGGGTGCGATAAGAAGGAAAACTGCGGCCTGTTCGGGATATACGGCGACCCCGAAGCCGTGCAGAAAACTTACTTCGGCCTGTTCAGCTTGCAGCACCGCGGCCAGGAATCCGCAGGCATCGCCTCCAGCAACGGCGAAACAATTGCGGTCTATACCGGTATGGGCACCGTCCCTCGCGTCTTCCGCGCCGGCACAGACGTGCTCGAAAAGCTCGCCAATCCAATCGCCATAGGACACGTCCGCTATTCAACAACCGGCTCATCAAAACTCGTCAACAGCCAGCCATTCTTCGTCGAATACTCACGCGGACAGGTCGCTATCGCCCACAATGGCAACCTCATAAACGCAGGCCTGCTCCGCGACGAATATGAGGCCTACGGCAGCATATTCAAATCCACCACCGACACCGAAATCATCGCGCACCTGCTCGCCAAGCCCACCCACGTCGCAAAACCCGACCCGCTGGGCCACGTCCTAAATCACCTGCAGGGCGCATATTGCCTGCTGTTCCTTTTCCCCGACCGCATCGAAGCAGCACGCGACCCTTATGGTATTCGGCCTCTCTGCATAGGCCAAACTAACGAAGGGGCTTACGTTGCCGCCAGCGAAACCTGTGCGCTCGACGCCATAGACGCAAAATTCATTCGTGAAGTCGAGCCCGGCGAAATCGTTACGCTCGACGGCAGGGGAATATCCAGCCGGTTCTTCGTAACGCCCGGCTCCGTCAAGTCGGCTCATTGTTTATTCGAGCATATCTATTTCGCCAAGCAGAACAGCACCATATTCAGCGAAAACGTCCACGAATTCAGAAAAAAACTTGGGGCGAGACTGGCCATTGAGCATCCCGTCAAAGCCGACGTCGTCGTCCCAATCCCCGACTCAGGAACCTCCGCCGCCATCGGCTTCGCAGAGCAATCCGGTATTCGCTTCGATATGGGAATGGTCAGGAGTCACTACATCGGCAGGACCTTCATCTCTCCGGACCAGAAAATGCGAGAAGTGGACGTCAAAATCAAACTGGCGCCCATCAGGGAAGTCATAAACGGCAAACGCATCGTCGTCGTCGATGACTCCATAGTCCGCGGCACCACCACGAGGGGCAAAATCAAGGCCTTCCGTGACGCCGGGGCAAAAGAGATTCATATGAGAGTCAGTTGTCCGCCGATTCGCTTCCCCTGCTTCTACGGCATCGATTTCCCCACCAAGGAAGAGCTTATCGCCGCCAACAGGACTATCGAACAAATCCGCGACTTCCTCGGCGTCGAAACTCTCGGCTATATGTCCATCGACGGATTGCTTAGCTGTGCCGCCCTGCCCCCGGACCATTACTGCACCGCGTGCTGGGCAGGGAAATACCGGATACCCGTCGATACGGCCGTAACAAAATTTGCCCTCGAACACTACCAGTTAAGAATGTTCGAAGACGCACAGTAAATCGGTTCCTCGATACTCGATGCTCGTGAAAAAAGATGACTAAGCCGATAACATACGCTCAATCAGGCGTGGATATCGACGCCAGCGACAAGATGGAAGACCTCATCTATCCGCATGTCGCAAGCACATTCAACCCTCGCGTGATGGAGCTTAAAGGCGGCTTCGCGGGACTCTTCCGCCTCGATTACGATGAACGCCTCTTCAAAAGAAACTACAAAAACCCGGTATTAGTCGCCTGCACCGACGGGGTGGGCAGCAAGGTGCTTTTGGCCTCGGCTATGAACCGATTCGATACCGTCGGTATCGACCTTGTCGCGATGAACGTCAACGATATGCTGGTGTTAGGAGCGGAGCCGTTGTTCTTCCTTGATTATATCGCCCTTAATAAGCTCGACCCGCACGTCGTCGCGGAAATGGTCAAGGGCGTCGCCAAGGGCTGCCGAATCGCGGATTGCGCGCTCATCGGCGGCGAGACAGCCGAGATGCCCGATACATATAAACAAGACGATTTCGATATGGCGGGTTTCGCCGTCGGAGTCGTCGAACGAAGAAAAATCATCTCCGGCGCCAAATTCGTCCGCAAGGGCGATGTCATTGTGGGCCTTGCCTCAAGCGGACTTCACAGCAATGGCTACGCCCTTGCCCGCAATATATGCTTCAAGGTCAATAAATTTCAGCCGATGGACAATATCCCGGAGCTTGATGGCCGGATATTGGGCGACGTTTTGCTTGAGCCGACGAAGATTTACGTCCGCCCGATTATAAAACTGATTTCGCAATACAAGGTCAAAAAGGTCATTCACGGTATGGCCCATATCACGGGGGCGGGCCTGCCGGGCAATATCCCGCGAGTGCTGCCCCGCAATTGCGACGCCGTGTTGAAAAAATCCGGCTGGCCTATGCCTCCGATATTCAAGTTCCTTGCGGATAAAGGCCCGGTTGAAGAGGAGGAGATGTTTCGCGTCTTCAATATGGGTATCGGCTATGTTCTGGTCGTCGCGGAGGACTTCGCCGACTCGATTGCCGAAAAACTGACCTCCTACGGCGAGAAGGTCTTCAAGATTGGCCGAATCACCTCCGGCTCAGGAAACGTCGTAATTAAAGAATAGATCAAAAAGACACAAGACGCAAGACTCAAGACCCAAGCAACAAATTCGAAATCCGCCTTCGCTGAATCTACGGCGGACAAGTCCCAAACCCTAAACAAATTCAAAATCCTAATTGCCAAATAACCTAAATATCAGCCGTCAGCCGTTTTGAATTTAAAGTTTTGAACATTCGTGCTTGTTTAGGATTTAGATATTAGGTTTTAGGTTTTATATTCTGCTACGCTCCGCTCTTCGCTTCCGCCACTATCTGCTTGGTCAGCGGCGACTGGTTCCGCTGTGCGTCCTTGAACGCATCCGCCGAGTCCGGATTTGTCTTCTTGAAAATCTCGTTGGCCAGAACAATCTCCTTGAGCGCGTTTGATTTCGCCTTTGCATCCTGCAGGAACTTCCCGATTCGTGTCGCGTAAACCCCGCCGAAAAGGCCCGCCACCGCAATACCCAGGTCCATCGCCGAACCCGCAACGCTCCACGCATCAGGCCTCTGACTCGATTGCGTAATCGCCGTCGTCGCTAATTGCCGGTTCGATTCGGAAAGCACTTCCTCCGCCGTATCTGCCTTTGGATACTCATCCGGCAGTCCGCAATACGCCACAAACGCCCTGCTCTGCGTCTCCGACAGTTTCGTCAGGTCCTGCAACTTCGCCGACGTCTGCTCCGCCGCTGCCTCCTGTGCCGCTATCGCCGCCGTCTGATTATGCAGCCAGGCATTCTGCTTCTGCGTTTCATTCGGCGCAAAACGAATGCTCTCGCAACCTGCACAAAACAACATTCCTACTGTCACTACAACCGCTGCCTTCTTCATAATTTTCCTCCTCGGAGCGTAGCGAAGATCCCCGGGAGCCCGCTCCTTTGGCTCCGCAGCAGGGGATCCACTTTTGTTGATTGTTTATTGCAATTAACTATGAACTATGAACAAAGAACTCTTTTCAAATTGCCTTTGACTTTCATAACCGGCCTCTTTATCCTCGCCTTACAAATAACCCTTTATCGGAAGAGGTTTGTATGAAAGAACGTAACTATGATGTCCTTGCTCTTATTCTCGCTTTGGCGGCTCTCGTCATATCCGTTCTCCCCTGCGTCCTGCCCTTTCTCATTTGTGTAGAAATACTTCCAACAAAACTCTTAGAACTTTTATTGATAACCGTCGGCTTTTTATTGAAGCTGGGAGGAACGCCTGGGTTAGCGATTGCCGTGGTCTCTCTTGTTTTGGTTCGCCGCTCACAAAATCGGCTTGTGCATAAAACCGTTTGGGCAATCTCGTCTTTAGCAATACTATTCGACCTTTACTGGGCAATATCACTTACCATCATCTTCATACAAACCGTCTGTGGGTCGTCATAGAATCAACGAAACCCAACCATCACTCCTGCAACCCCGTTGTCGATGTATCTTTCTCAAGATGCTTCAATCTGAACTCATACGAAATCACCTTCTCCTGAAGGGTTTCCACCTTTTCCGCTGAGCGTTTCTGGCTTTCCAATAAGCTCGTTACGTCCCGCTGCAATAAATCAAGCTGTCTTTGCAGATTCATCCAGCTTCCCACAATCAGCGACGCCAGAAGACCCAGTTGCACCAGCACCGACAGATTGACCGTCCTGTTCAATCTCCAGCTTTTCCCATTACTCTTTGCCATTCCCCATCATCTTCAATCCGCAATTCTTTTTTGCCTTTTCCTTTTACCTTTTTACTTTTTCCTTCGTGTCTTGGTGGTTACCACATCCTTCTTCTTACCACCTTCAGCTCCGTCGTCTGCTTCGCAAAATCCATCCGCACTCGCTCGACGACCGCCGTGCTCCTGTTGTTTCTCGTCGATAATACGTCCCTGCTGTCGGGATTTGTCTCAATAGCGTCCCCGACCTCAAAGCCAAAACTGATATAAGGCGTCTGCACGTCGAACGTCTCAATCTCTGCGTCTCGCACGGCCTTAACCTTCCAGAGGTTCGTCTTCGACACGCTCAGCCGTTCATTATTCATTTGAAGGTTAAGTTCAACCGTTCTCCCCGCCCCAGACGGATTCAAAGGGCCGGTTCCTTTTCGATAAAACACAATCGATTGATTCGGCCCCGTCTCGCTCAACCTCGGCACAAACTTAAATCCCACGCCTGCGTTCTCGCTGCACCGCTCAATTGCCGTAAGTATGCTCATCCCCGCCACATCAAGGTCGTCAATCGCCCCTCCGGCGTCAATCGCCCGCAGCCGGCTCGCCTCCGGGATACTCAACTGCCCCGCCGGCAGATGTTCGCAAAGCAGATACCGAATCGCATCCGCAAAATCCCACAACCTCGCACCCGTGCCTTCCGCCGCGAACAGCCGAACCTTGCTGCCTTTATGCTCGGACAGCTTATCCGCCGCGTTTGTGGCGCCATTCTCGTTAAAAACCGTCTTTGCCTCCGCGACAAAAATTATCCCCCCGTCGGCATCGCGCACCCATCGCCCCAGCACGCTTATCCGCTCAATCGCCGCACTAAAATCACGAACCACGACCTCCAGGTTCTCACCATCCGGCCCAATCATCGTCTCAGTTCCCTCCACTTGCCCGGCAAATATCACAATCCCCTCCGACCCGCCTGCCGGATAAAGATTGTTGTATATCCACTTGATAACGACCGGCCTGCCCGTGCCAATCTCGCCTTCAACTTCCTCGATGCTTAACCTTTGCCCCTGCTGGTCTGCCGCCGGGTTATACATCAATCGAGCCGAGCCATAATCGCCCGTTCCATCCTGAACTATCTCAATGACCTCCAGATACGGGCACAACCTGCCCTCGATAAACGCAAACGCACCGCCCGCAGGTATCGCAAGCTCATTTTTATCCGGCTGAAATAAATCCACCCTGTTTGTCATCATCCGCCTACAATCCTTCAACGCCTACAATCTCAATCGCCTCTGCGTTTTCGCCCGCGACCTCAATCGCAACCTGCCCCATCGACTCACGCTCGTTGCCCGCCGCGTCCGCAGCCCTTATCGAAAACAGACACCGCCCCTGCTCAAGCTGGTCGCTTTGATACCTGTAAAACCTCCGCCCCTTATACGCCACCGTCGCTACGGGATTCTGATAATCAACCTCGCCTGTCCCTCCATCGAAGTAAACCCTCAGCTCCTTCGGGCAACTTCCCTGCTCGATTGGGCAGTAATACCAGACAAGCTCAACCTTGCCGCCGCTTATCTGCCTTGCCGCCGCCTCAAAGATGTCGTTAGGCCTCGCTGCCTCCAGTCCTCCTGATGCGTCAATCGCCGCCTTCACCGCCGCCCGCAACGTCCGCTCAATACGTCCGCACCGATTCGCACACCGCACAACATAGAAATATACCTCCCCTGGCTCGTGCGACAGATAACTCGGCAGACTAATCTCGCTCACATCCGGGCCCGCGACGGCCAGTATGTTGTCAAAATCAACTGTCTCCATACCCCCGCCGCGATACACTATCCGACAGCCCCTGACCCTCGCCCAAAACCATCCAAGCCCAAGCACCGTCCCCAGCTTAAAACCGTTGGCGGTCTGACCCGCAAACAACACCTCTTTCAGCCAAACCGGCTCCATCAGCTCACCGTCCTCGTCATGCTCGACTCATCCTCGTTCGGCGTATGCGTCAGTATCACCGTCTGCCCGTTGTCGTCGTAATATCGAATCGCCCCGGTCAGCTTGTCCTGCACCGCCTTGTTCTTTAAAAGTTTGACCGCCTTCAGCAGCACATCTGCGTCCACACTCTTTATCGCGCCAACATCCACCCGGCCGGAAGAATCCAGCAGGAATCTCCTGTCAATAATCTTGCAACTGCCATTGATGACAGGCATAGAGGAGGTAAACGAACACCCGGCAAGAACAGGGTAATTATTTGTGCCTTCTATATCGTAAGCTGTGCTGCCCGCTGTTGCGCTCGCGTAGAAACCGCACCCGATAAAACTGCCATTGTTGGCCGACAAAGCCGTTGCGTTGGCGTTGCAGTTTCCCGATGTTTTGGCATAAAATGTGCATCCGATAAACGTGGCTGGCCCCTGAATCGCCGCACCGAATACTGCATAGTCTATATCCGCCGACCGGATAGCATGGAATGCGCAGCTGCGAAACATCACATCATAGATAGTAACTCCCGCCAGAAGTCCTTTGACTTGACCGCTTGCGTATTCTCCGGTGGTTATGAAAACGCAGTTATCGAACGTGGCTCGCTCCAAACTGCTTATGACGCACCCATCATAGCCACAGGTGAAAATGGAATTACTGACTCGAAGGTCTTTGCTTCCATTGAACTTTGCCCCGTCGGTGCTCCCGGCGATTGAGTTGCACTTGGCATAAACGTTGTCGATTATAATCCTGTTCTTATACGTTGCAGATATACCACCGACACTATCACCGGTCCCGGACAATACGGATATATTACGAAGTTCGCAGCCGTCTTCGAGCTTGATTCCGTTACCTCCGTTCGTCTGATTGTAGATAATGCACTTCTCCCTGTTGGTGCCCATTATCGTCAATGCCTTGTTCGCGGCATCTATGTCAACCACCTCATCGTATGTCCCTGGCCAGATAATGATGGTATCGCCGTCGGCGGCAGCGCTCACCGCAGCCCCTATCGTCAGCTTCGCATCATTCGCCAGATTCACCGGATACTGCCCCGCGTGACCGCTGTTGCTGTTATTGCCGGTCTTGGCCACGTGCCATACCCTGCTCGAATCATTCACGTAAATCATTCCTCGTTCTCCTTATGTCCTCATCAGGACCCGACAGTCCTCAATCGAAGTTATGTCCCCGTCCGAAGTCGTAACCATCGCCAGCCGAATATGCGGCGTGGTCGCCATATCAGGAAAACCGCTGTATTCATTCGTAACCAGGACCCCGGCGCTCGTCAGATATACATAGATGTTCGCCCTGTCATCCGCCAGCGCATTGCCCGACGACCCCGCGTAATTGACCTGCTGCGTCCCCGTCACAAACTTCCCCGGCTTCACCCCGATATCCAGCCCGCCTTCATCATATACCCGCAGGTCGTTGGCTCGCCCCGTCGCCAATAAAAGCCGATACAACAGCTTCCTGAATTGCACATAGTATGGCGATTGACCCGTCGCTATATATTCCACGCCCGTCTCGCCGTCCGTCTGCAAATTCAACAACTCATTGTCACTCGGATAAACCTCCGCCATAATTCCACTCCTTCATTGTCATTGCCCGCTATTCACCTCAAGCACCAACGCGTTTGTCCCTTCATCGAACGATAACACATTCAACTCATTCGCCGGCCTCGCCGCCGGTATCACCGTCACTTCTCCCGTCTCGCTCGCCACACTCCCATTGCCTTTCTCGTCTATCACCCTAACCCCAAATCTGTAAACACCCGCCTCCAAAGCCGGACTCACCCATTCGATAATATCCGCGTCAACTCCGAACTCACCTAATGCAAACCCACCTCTGCCAAATCCTACCCCAGCCGCCCACTCGTAGCCAAAATCACCCTCCCCGAATCTGGCCAATCCAAACCCAGCTTTGTCCTGCCAGCGCCCCCACACTGGCCCTGTGCCTATCGGCTGCCCGTAGTCAACCTCGCCGCCCCCTCCGTCAAAATAAATCTCAAACCTCGCACCTGCCGGCAACCTCTGGCTCCGCAACAAACTCAACTTCACCCGACCGCTGTCTCCTTCGCCGCTTTTTAATTCGTCTCCAAAATCAATATCGCCTTCACTCGGCTCAACGGCGAAAACCTCCACCCGAACCGCCCTGTCAAAACAACTCGGTGCCTGCACCACTATTTGCCTCTGCTCGCAGTCAACCGTTGTCCCCGCATACCTGCCGTTGACATATACCTGATGTAACTTATCCGTCCACGCCGAGCGCCACCTCACCAAGCAAACCCTCGGCCCCGCAACAATCTCGCCGTCCGCCCACACCCCCGCCGGCAGCTCAAATACCCTCACACCGTCTATCCCATTGCTGACAAGTCCCATCACTGCACCATCAACTGCGTATAGATTATCTCGTAGTCGGCAACAACGCCGCTTCCACTGATCCGCTCGTTCTTCACGCTCACCGAATCAATCCTAAGATTCTCGAACGTCTCGCCCTGCGAACCAACCAGCGTATGCGTGTCCCCATCCATCAAGGCAGATATCGCCTCAACCCTGCTGTTCAGCTCCGTCTTGCTTCTGGCCCTAATCTCGCCTTTTTGCCGAACTTTCCGCCCTCGCCCGCCCAGGTCGATACTCACCACGCCGTCCAGCCCCGCCGATGACCTCTCAATCGATTCCCGCTGAGCGCTCTCCGCCTCAATCGTCACCGGCTCATCAAACAACTCTTGCCCGTCCAAACTGACACGCATTTAATCGCCTCCGGCTAATCCCGCACTAATCGTCCGCATCCGCCAAACCGAATCGAATCAACTACTCCGTCGCCGTCCCCATCCAAAGCGACCCGACATCGCTCCATCCCCTTCGCAAACAACTGCTCATAATGAAGCCCCTTGTTCCACAAATCCTCACCGCCCACGCTGCTCGCCAGCATCCTGTATGCCGATGCTATCACTCCCATGGCGCACACCTGACGAACCGCCTCCGAGTCCAGGATGTCCTCCGCCGAAAAATCGCTGGTTGCCTGCCCCGGTTTAATCCAGAGATACTCCATCAGCCGCAAGCTCACCTCCGCCGCCTGTGGCCGCAGCGTGCTTATCCGATAAAAAATGTTACTGCCCGCCTGTGGTGCTATCGGGTCCGCCTCCGAATCAGCCCGCAGAACCGAAACACAAAGCTGCGTCGCCGAATCCACCGCCACTATCTCGTATGCGCCATCGAGCAACCCGTCCGCCGACCGCAGGTAAATTACCCCGCCCGCCTCAACCTGCGCCGACGCAAAATCAACGCCGCTTGCCGTAAACGTCGTCCCCGCAAGCTCGCCGCCCGACCCCGCCGCCAAAACCTGGTTCGTCGGATGAATCTCGCCGAACAACGCCGGCTCATACTTCAAAATATCAATATCATTGCATAACCTTACCATTGCTTCTGAACTCCCTTCTTCGCAGCGGCTGCGGATAGTCCCGACGCTTCGGGACTACCCGCCATCCGCTAAACGCTCGTCTAACTCACGCTCAACCCGCGAATAACCCCGTGCGCCGCCTCGTTCTTCAATTCCACTGCGTACTCACCTATCAGCTCGCCGCACTCATAGTCACCGCTGCTCGCCAATGGCTTAAAGTAAAAACTCCGCCCCGCCAAAGGCAGCACCGCTACCCGCGACGAATCCAAAAGCAGCACTGTGTCCTGCGGCACCCACCGCGTCGTAACAATCCGGCAAATGCCAAAATCGCTCTCGTAGATGTTGACCAGGTCGGTGAACTTCACGTCGCCTGCCGCGTAACTCCTGCTGCTCGACACAAAACTGTTAATCCGCCGCTTCTGAAACCCGCCCACGACAATCAAATCGATATTCCCGTTGCTGCCGGCCCAGATTTTCCTCAGCACGTAGTTAATCTTCGCTTCATCGAGGTCATTGCCCGAAGGAAACCCGCTGTCGCCGGTGCGAAAAACGTTGGTCTGCAAATGCTGCACAATCCCCTTCATCGTTCGTCTCGTCGAATCGCTGCCCTGCGGACTGCTCGTCGGCTGACCCCCGTTGACCACCGTATTTTCCAGGTCCCGAATCATCTCTCGCAGCCGTTCCTGCTTCTGATAGTCCATCTCATCCGCCAAACCCAGATGACTTGCCGCAATATCCGTCCCGGAAATCTCTACCGCAGCCGTAAATATCTGCGTGTAGTTGCCGCACCGCTTGCGATTGGTAAATCTCACATCTGGTTTTTCCGCTCCCTCCAAAGCAGCGTTGCCCAAAATGTTGATTACCTGATTGTCCGCAAGATTCTCCGGCGTCGTGTTTCCATAACCGCGCATCACACTTATCGTGTTGCCGTTCACCACCGTAACCAGCATCAATTCCTTGCTGCCCTCAACTTGTATCTGGTCGCCGACCCTGAACCTGCTGCCGCTGTCCACGCCGAACTGCGTGTCCGCGTCCGGGTCGGTGAATGTGTTGTCGTTTATCGCGTCCTTGTTCGGCAACAGCTCGTCCTCAAGCCACTCGTGATGTGTGCTCGTCGCCTCCCGCAAAGGGTCCCCCAGTGCATCCAAAAGAGGCGTCTCATAAGGTGAAATTATCCCGACCAAATCCGAAACATCCTCTGCCAGCTCCGGCAAAGTCGCCCCGGCTGAATATGTCGCTTTTCCCGTAAATGCCATTTTCTTTTCTCCTTTCTTTCTTTGTCATTCCTGCGAAAGCAGGAATCCATTCAATCCGCAATCTACAATCTTAAATCCGCAATCAAACAAAACTCCTTCGCTTCCTCATATACTCCTGCAAATCTGCCCGGCTGCCTGTGCCCGCGGCCCTCTTCGCCGCCCTCTCAATACCAGTTCCGCCGCCTCTCTGTTCCTTGGCGCCAGATGTCCTCACTGCCGCCCCACCCGACACTTTCTCGCCGAACAGATACTGCTTCTCCCTCTTCAACTGCTCCACAACGCCGTCCAAATCCGCCTGTGGTGAGCTTGTCGAACCCGCCTTGTCCGCACCGGCCAGCCGTGCCTTTGCTATCAACGTCGCCGCCTCCAAATCCCTCGCCCCCGCCGCAGTCAGCCGCCTCGTCAACTCCTGCTCCTTCTGTACCCCCTTCAGCTCATCAGCCAGCCGCGACTCCTCAGCACGCACGTCCGCCAGTTCCCCAGCAAGCTCTTCCACGCGTCTCTCGGCACTCTGTGCCCGCTTGTGATATCGAACCGCTTCCGCAACAGGCACCATCTTCATATTGCCCACTTCCTCTTGGCTAACTTTGTCTTCTGACAAACTACCTTGCGATTCTGTCTCGCTCATCTTTTCCCGTCTCCTTAACTCAAAACTAAAAACTCAAAACTAAGAACTTTCATATCCCAACTCCCTCAGCACCCGCTCAGTTGGAACACCCAGCTCCTTCTTGACCTTCGCCTCCTCTAACTTATCCATCTCGTTCTCCGGCAGCGGGTCAGGGAAAATTATCTCCACCTCCCTGTCCTGCTCGCTGGTCCTGTAGATGTTCGCCTTGTCTAAAATCTCCAGAACCATCTGCACTATTCTCTTTAGCCCCTCGCCGTAGGTAAATCTCTTACGCTCCGTCTTCGAAAGCATCCCCATCAGCGTCAGCTTCAGCGCAACGGCGCTGGTGAGATTGCCTAACTTGCTGCGAATCAGGCCCGCCACAAGCGGAGTAACGCCGCTGATTTTGTCCATCGCCTCCCTCATCTCCGCTATGTGCAGCCCCTCGCTCGGATTGTCTTCATCGCCGCCAAATTCCTCCACCGACGCATCCGGATTGTCCGTGTACCACATCACACCAGGCGAAACCGGCTTGTCCGCGAAACCCTCTATACCCTTGCCTAAGTACATCTTGAACGACTGCATCGTTATCCGGCTGGCCCTGTCGGAAAGCCGCGTATTCAGCTCGTCCTGTATCGGTATCAACGATTCAACGTCGCTTTGCCCCTCGTAGTAAAACGGCTGCGCCAAATTCTGGATATGCACCACAGGCAAAAATCCCCAGGGCAGCTTCCCCTCCGCGACAAGCTCCTTGTCCTCATACCTCTGCCACGCATCCGCCGACGTAATCTCCGTCACCGACACTACCTGCCGTTTGTCCGCCTGGCCCCCCAGCAGTCGCCACAATATCCCTCCCCCACCGGTGGCCAAATGATTCCTCGCCTGCTGAAAATGCTGCACGTAGTAAATCACCCTGCGGTAATCATTCTCATCCAGAACAGGCAGTGCCCGAGGCGCCTCTATCAGCTCCAGTCCGATTGCGCGTGCCAGTTGAAGCACACCCTCGTAACCGAGGGTCTCTGAGGAGTAGGAAATGCGCTCGTAGATTTCTCGGCCAGGCCTGACCATACAATCGACGAACCCATAGACGCCCCCGAGCACCGCCATATCCTGTAAAAACCCGATTCCGCCGTTGGCCGAAAACACCGCCTTTATTAGCCCCTCGATTTCTGCGCGTTTCACACCATCCGGCGAATGGGATACTACACTTATTGGCTTGCCGAACAAAAAATCTACCGCGGCGTTTATCCGCCACGCTATATCATTTTCAACAACCACCTCCTTGCGATGAATGTCCCCGACTGCCCTTCCCCCGAACACCCCCGCCTCAGCGCAGCGCACCAATCCCGTTATCCGGGCAGGCAATCCATACTCCTGCGCCTGAACGTAGCACTTGCCCGATTCATTGACCTTGTGCTCGACTGAATGATTACCCCCTCGGTGCAAATCCATTATTGGATTCGCGTAGTATTCCCACATCTTCCCGAAATGTGCCTGTATCTGACCCGCCCGCTCATCAACTAACCACTCTAGGTATTCCCCATCCAACGGCTCATTAACTCCATCCCGACCAAATATCGAAAGCTCAAACGCCATCTCAATCCCTCTCAATTCATCACTCGTTCCGCGTTCTGAGTTCATTATTCGTTGTTCGTCCATCGCTTGCCCTGCGTAGCTTTAGCGAAGCAGGGTCCTTCGTCAGTCGTCCGTCATCTGTCATCCGGCCTTTCAAGGCCTCTATCCTATGGCGCGAACTTGCGCGCTTTTGACGAAAACTAAGGGATTTCCTGATATGAAAAATGGGTGCTAAAATACGTAAGTCTTTATTATATAAGGATTAAAAATTTTTTGAAAATTCCGGCTTCTAAGGGTTTTCGACTTGCGCGCTTTTGCCCAACAACTGTATGAAACGTTTGTATGAAACAAACGTATGAAACAAATGTATGAAACACTTGTTTGAATTTACCTAAATTAACATCCCCATTTTTCTCTTGACTTCTCCACAATATATGTTCTAACTTCAACCTGAGTCTTTTACCTGCTTCGTCTATAGCGGGTTGTGTTTAATGAGGAACCGGATGATAAGGCCACACCTTTTCATCTATTCTTTGTCGTGGCCGATGAACGTCCGCGCGATGTGACCTTTGAACCCTTGTTCGTGGAGAGAGAAAATGATGCTGGAGGAGTGGAAAACTGTTAATCTGGCGGGGGGGGGGTAATTTAGGTAATCTATGCTGTTCAATTACCCTCCTGAAAAACTCCACAAATCACGCACCTCGCAGCCCACCGAAAAATTCAATCAATAAAAAAATCTGTCAAATCCAAATCCTTTGCGAAAGAACGTCAAATTTTTAGGAGGAAAAAAAATGAAAAAGTTTCTATTTTTAACATATTTATTGTTTTTGTATAGTCAAGCATTCGCTTTTACGGTCTCACCTAATGACACCCCAGTTGACTCATCGTTATTGACCGACGGTCAAGAATATAGAATTACAGTTGAAGGTATATGGGACTGCTCAAACGATAACGTTACTTTTGCGGATGCAGAATGGTGTGTACCCTATGATGAAACACCAGATGAATGGTACGAATATCATGTAAACAATGAACCTCCTGATGATATGTTTGATCTTATGATTGATGACCAGTTTATTGATTGGTACGGTAGGGCAAACGAGCAATCTCCTTGGACTCCTCACACATTTAGCCCCGACCATATTTACATATATGATGTTATTGGAAATAACTTGCCAATAAAATTCAAAATCTATGATTCGTTCTACGGAGATAATACAGGAGGTCTCACAGTAACAATAAATCCTGTTCCCGAGCCGGCTACGCTTTTGCTTCTCGGCCTCGGCGGCCTGATTTTGCGAAAAAAGTAAAATTTAGAATTGCGAATCGGCTGTGGGGCTTTTAGCTCATCCCCACAGCCGATATTATTTTCTATTCTCTGCAATAATTCAAAAACAGTGTTAATCCTGTGTAAATCCGTGTCTTAAAAATTGCCGTGTTAATCCGTGTCTGACTTTTTTCCCTTTTTCCCTTTTGCCTTTTTCCTTTTTACTTGTGTCCTTTTGTGCCTTCCTGTCCTCGCAAGTCGTAAGCGGGGATTTGTGGCTAAAAAATATCTCTGCGCCATTTGCCTGCCCTCCGTAGCCCGCCGTAGGGGCGAAGGAGGGTGCTCCGCGGTAAAAAACATGAATTTCCCCAACAGTTTTCTTGACATACTTCCGATATCAACTATAGACAATCTTTATTTGCTTTTTGCCTTGGGGGCAAAAGGCAATAAAAGCGAAGGATATGAGAGAGGCAACACATCTACCCCTCGACTTAGCTCGGGATGGCGAGTTTGCTTGCGCTGAGCTTTGTCGAAGTGTCGAACCATCTGAAGCAATCCGCTTAACTAAACATCCTTGCGCACAAAATCGGCATAAATACCCACTATTTTCAAGAGGTAAATAGATGAGAACCACATCAATTTCTTGTGTCAGTAATAGTGGTGTTGGGGGGGATTTGGATATGAACAGTCTGATTGACAATCTGTTGGATGTGAATAGCTCAAAGGAAATTGTTAAAAAATCCAATGCTGTGCTTAGTGATATACAGCAGGATTTGGAATCCTTTACTTTTGGTTTGTCAGAGTTATCTATGTTGGTGGATGAACAAAGTGAATTAGGTGAGCGGATAATTCTACTTAAAAAGTGTGTAGAGGATACTAAAAGTAAAGTTGATAGACTGGTGAAATAGAATGGACCGGGCAAGCCGATTTGAATATCAACAGATGTATGACCAGACGTATTTGGAATTAAGAATGTAGAATTGAGAATTGGGCCGTGAGTTTGGCTACGCCCTTACCCCCGGCCTTTTCACTTCCATCTTCGTGGAATGACTCTGGACACCCACAACCCCTGCTCTTATACTTACCGCTCCTTGGCCGAGGATTGACTGCTGGCTGGAAAGATAAACTTATGACCGAACAGAACAATAAGACCGATTCGCACTCAATCGTCCCGCTTGAAAGAATCCAGCAGTGCATCTACCTGATTCGCGGGCACAAGGTGCTCCTCGATACAGACCTTGCCAAACTCTACGGCGTTCAAACCAAAGTCCTGCTCCAGGCCGTCAAACGCAACATGGAGCGATTCCCTGCTGATTTTATGTTTCAGCTCACCGCTAATGAATTTGAAATCTTGAGGTCACAAATTGTGACCTCAAGTTGGGGAGGCCGACGGTATGCACCTTATGCTTTCACAGAACAGGGCGTCGCTATGCTCTCCAGTGTCCTGCGAAGCAATCGCGCCATCGCGGTCAACATCGCCATAATGCGAACCTTTGTTAAACTCAGACAGATTCTCGCCGACAACTCGCTCCTGCGACAGAAAATCGAGGCGATGGAACGCAAATATGACCAGAAGTTCCAGGTCGTATTCAAGGTCCTCTCTGCTATGGTGGCCGAAGAGAAAAAACCCAAAACCCCTTTCGGATTTCACGGCAAAAAGACCACTCGCAACGAATAACGTCCATCCCGTGCATCAATCTGTATGTATCTTGCGTCCATCATCCTTCGTCGGTCATCTGTCTTCTGCCTGCCCCGGCGTAGCCGTGAGGCGAAGCCGGGTCCTCAGTCCTCTGGCGTGAGTAACTATCTCCATTCCGCACTTCGGTATCGCAGCCAGAAAATTCTTTCCGTATGATTTGCTCAATATGCGGGAATCCAAAATGACGACTATGCCCGTATCGGTCTTTGTCCGAATCAGTCGGCCAAAGCCCTGCTTGAACTTGATTATCGCCAAAGGCAACTGATACTCTAAAAACGGATTGCCGCCTTCTTCCCTGATTTTATCCAATCGGCCCGCCAGTAAAGGCGTATCAGGCACCGCAAAAGGCAATCGAACGATTATCACGTTCGACAACGCCTCCCCCGCCACGTCCACCCCCTGCCAGAAACTGTCCGTCCCGAACAATACGCAGCGGTTATCTCTTTTGAATCGTTTCAATAGCGACGTCCTGTCAAGCCCCACCCCTTGCTGTAATAACTCGATATTGTTCTGGCTAAACCAGTCCGCCAGTTGTTTCACAAAACTTTCGAGCATCTGGTAACTCGTAAAGAGCACAAACGCCCTGCCCTGCGTTTGCAGGATGTATTTCTTTATCGCCTCGCAGGCCGACCCGACAAACCTATCATCATTCGGCTCAGGCAAATCGCCCTCGATATAAAGCGTTACCTGCTTTTGATAATCGAATGGCGAACCTAATTTGACCGCGTCATAATCCTGCAAGCCAACCCTGCCCGCGAAAAACTCAAACCCGCCCTTGCTTGCCACGGCGTAGCCCTTAGGCGAAGCCGGGTCCTCTGTTTTCCGTCTTCCGTCTTCAGTCCTCTGCTCGCCTCGGCGTAGCCGTGAGGCGAAGCCGGGTCTTCTGTCCTCACCACTGTTCAATGTCGCGCTTGTCATTACCACCGAATCGAATTTGTCGAACAGGCATCTTTTGACATCCGGCCCTACGTCCAACGGCGCACTTTTCAAACTCACCGCCTCACGCCCATTTTCGCTAACCTCAACCCAATACACATAATCCTGCCTTGTTTGCAGCAGGAACACTTCCAAGTCCTGCAATAACGCCGCGCACTTATCCACATATCGCACCAGCTCAAACCGCTCATCCTCGTCCTTTGCCTGTTTGGCCAGTTGCGCCAGTCCCGCACACAGTTCCTTAAAGTTTGCCGAAACATTATCCTCGATAAAATTTTTATAACACCTGCCGTTGGTTTGCTCTTTATGCTGCTCATACCACTGACGAACTCTCTTGAAAAATTCCTTCGCCGCCTGCCCCGCCTTGACTACCAAATCCGTCATCCTGCCCGCTTCCGTATAAACCAGAAGCCCCTTGTGTGTTCGCGGATTATACAACCCGTCTAATAAAAACCTCACCGACCCGCTGCTGATATCAATCCCGAAGTGCTCCTCCGCCACCCGCTCAATGTTATGCGCCTCATCTATAATCACCCACCTGTAATCCGGCAGTATCGAAGCATCTTCTTCACGCAGCGCAAGGTCGCTGAACAATAGCGCGTGATTTGTAACAATCACGTTTGCATTTTCCAGCTCGCGCCTTGCCCGCTGGCAGAAGCAGCTTGCAAAATGCCCGCAACGCCTGCCGCGACAATTCCCGTGCTCGCTTTTAACCGCGTCCCACACTCTGGCCTCCGGGATAAAGGGCATATCACTGAGTGACCCGTCCCTTGTCTTCGACGCCCAGTCGTTTATTTCTGCAAGCGATGAGCCGAACTGGTCAAACAAACCCATCTGCCTTCGCAGTGCAAACTCCAGCCGGCGTTTGCATAAGTAATTCGCCCTGCCCTTTGCCAGAACCGCATTAAACCGCCACGGCCCGCCTTTTGGCGAGCCGCAGGCCTCGCGGCCTTCGAGCCGAGGGGTCTCGCCAAAGGCGGACAGACACTTGCCCAGACAAGGAACATCCTTATTGATTAACTGCTCCTGCAAGCTGATAGTGAAAGTGCTGATAACGACTCGATTTGCCCCAAGTATTGCCTTTTCTATCGCGGGCACAAGATATGCCAAACTCTTGCCAACTCCTGTGCCTGCCTCCACAACCAGATGCCGTTTTGCCGAAAGCGCCCGCTGCACCGCCCTGGCCATCTCAACCTGCTCGTCCCTCCGCTCGTAGCCGTCGAATGTCTGGCTAACCGCCCCTCCAGACGCAAAAAATCCCTCCATATTCAAATCACAGCTTCGTATTTCGTCGTTAGTCATTCGTATTTCGTGTTTTGCCGTTCAGGGTTCAATATACGAAATACGATATACGAAATACGTTAAAGATTTGCAATACGCTCGTCTATCGCCTTCTTCATTGCCGCAACGGCCTTCGAATCGGGCATCTTCTTTGCCGCCGACTCAATCATCTGACGAGCGAATTCCAGCCGGTCCATCTGATAGTACATGTAACTGAGCAAAAACTCAAGCTCACCCGAACCGCTCCTGTCGAGCCACTCTCTGGTATCGAGTATCCTGTTCTCAACCGTGTCTTTGTCGCCCACCATCCCGACAAGGTCTATCTTTAATTTTGCATATTCTGGGTAAATCTCAATCGCTCTGGCCAGAAATAATGCGCTGCTCATATATTCGCCGGCGGCAAACAACGCGCAACTTTTACCCGCGTACCCAAGCGGGTCGCCCGGCTTATAAACCGTCGCAAGCGTATACGCGTCAGCAGCACGATAGAACCTGCCCTGCTTCATATAGCTCTCCGCCGCCCTTATATGCTGATCGAACTTGTCATCGCTGTATGCGGCGAAACTCTTGTACGCCTCCGCAAACCCCCCTGCACCAGATGCAGATACACCAGACCTCGAAATATCCGATGCCGCTGGCTTATTCACGTCCGCCTGCTCCATCGCCGGTTTGCCTAATTTCATCTTCATCTGCTCATATACACCTGGCCCACTGTTTGGCTCCAACGTATTGGCAAATCGCTGTAGTCCCTGCTGATTTGTCGCAGCGGGTTGTTTCTCCTGCCCAGCACGCAAACTCAGCAACATCCCCACATTCGGCTCCGCTCCCGTTGCCAACCCCAACAACTGCCCCTCGTTCTTAACATCGCCCGTCGGCGGCTCCGCCCTTCGCTCTATCCGCACACCCAACTGCCGCCAGAACTGCTCCTGCGACTGCACCCGTGGAACCGGCTCGCCTCCCTGTGGATACCTTCCAGTATCAATATCAATAATCCTCTCAAGCTCCTGTTGACTCATCGACAATGGGCGATTGCCCATTTGCGAAACATATCCCCTCTGGTAGTACCCTGCCTGCTCGCGCGGCAAAGCCGCACCCGAAACCGACTCAACCCCGCGGCTGCTGGCCGTCTGCGGCGCAAACACCGAGCTGACTCCAGGCGTCATCGTCGTCACCGTCCAGGTTGGTGAATAATAAGGGGTTATCCCTCCCGTATACCGCCCTAAATTCTGCGAACCTGCTGAGTCCCTAAGAAAGGAGTCTATCCCTCCCGAAGTACGCGACAGCGAACTGGCCGGAGCCGAGAAATCCGTCACGCCTCGATATGGCACAACGCCCCGAAAATACATCCCGTCGGCCACATTGCCCGTAACCACCAGATTCCCTCTGGTATCGATTGGATTGATGCTCGGTATCAGCCCCGACTTATACGCCGTCGGCGGAACCGTCCCAAGCCCAAGCGGGCTGGTAGCCACCGGACTTTCAAGCGATAGTCCAACCGCGGCGAAAACAACCGCAAGCACCGCTGACATATAAACCAGGTTTCGTTCTCTCATAACATTAACTACCCCCGGCAAGCCGATATGTTCGCAAACTAACCCTTTGCGATACTATGCTCATTTGCCCGCCGCGCCACCGTCTGGTGCACGGCCCGCCGGACGGAAGGCGGGCTGGTATTTCGGCTTCTCGGCCCAGCCCAGCTTGGCAGCCAGCGTATCCCACTCGCTGCGAAGCGGATTATGCACAACCAGAAAATCCCTCTTCTCACGCTGCACCCGCACCACGTCATCAATTTCCAAGTCCAGCGATACCTGACCGTCTATCGAGACCGTCGTTCCCTCATTGAAACGGATGCCCCGAACCTCAACTACGCTGTCCGCCCTGATTACAATCGGCCTGAAACTCAAGCTGTGCGGACAAATCGGCGTAATCACCATCCCCTGCATCTTTTGCGACAAAACAGGACCACCCGCAGACAAACTATACGCCGTCGAACCCGTCGGCGTCGAGACCACCAGGCCGTCGCTGACGCACTCACCCAGGAGCTGGCCGTCCACAGACATCTTCAGCTCAATCATCCGAAAGGGCGGCCCCGCAGTAACGAAAACATCATTGACCGCCGTCGAGCAAAAATGCTCCTTACCTCTCCGCAATACCCGACAAAGCAGCATCATGCGCTTTTCTATTTGCACGTCGCCCCGCCTCAGCCGAGGGAAAAACTCCTTCAGCTCTTCCACGCTGAATTCCGCCAGATACCCAAGCTTGCCGACATTTACTCCCACAACAGGAACGCCGCTTCGACTCAACTGCCTGGCGGCGGCAATAATAGAGCCATCCCCGCCGAAGACCACCGCGAAATCGGCCCCCTCCAGGACTTCAAGAGTGCACTCGTCTATCCCGCAACTGACCACCGTCTTAACTTTGCGCTTTATAAAATCCGCAAATTCCGAAATCGCCTCCGCGACCTGCCCCTTCCTGCGGTCTCCGAAAATCGCCAGCTTCAACATTCTTTTACGGCCCGACTTGGCCATAATCTCCTCTTGAAATTAGAATTGTGAATGTAGAATCAAGAAACGCCGAAACGGCTATTCGCTGGGATTTTGAATTCTAAATTCTTCATTCTAAATTCTCAATTCACCTCTGTTGTCGATTCAGCATCTGCCTCACCGCTTCCGCTATTTTATCGGCATTTATTCCCGCCTCCATAAGCTGGTTGCTCCGCGAATCGTGCCTGACAAACCGCCTCGGCGCCCCTAAAATGCGTACCTGTCCAGTTGGCTCAAAACCACTGCTGCGCTGACCCGCCGCCTCCAGCACCGCCGAGCCAAACCCGCAGGCAATGCCGTGGTCCTCAACTGTAACCACCGCCTTACCAGACTCCAGAAGCTCGACTATCCTCACATCAACCGGCGCTGCAAACCGCGCGTTTATCACATCAACCTCTATGCCTTCCTCAGCCAGCAGCTTCGCAGCAGCAATCGCCTCGACAAGAACACTGCCGTAACTGATTACCGCAACACGCGACTTGTCGCTGCTTGTGACCACCACGCTCTTGCCTAACACAAACGGCTCGACACTGGCTTGGGCAATCTGCCGAGCGGCAATATAATCCTTGGGATACCTTATGCACACAGGCCTGTCCGCCCTCAATGCAAATTCCAGCGCACCGGCCATCTCAGCAGCATCCGCCGGCGCCACAAGCGCCAGGTTCGGCATCATCCGCAAAAACCCGATATCCATAAGTCCATGATGCGTCGGCCCATCGGCGCCTACCACTCCGGCCCTGTCGATGCAGAACACACAGGGGAGATTCTGCAAGGACACCTCCTGAAATATCTGGTCAAAACTCCTCTGCAAAAACGTCGAATAAATGCACACAACGGGGCGCAGGCCGCTCTTGGCAAGTCCCGCTGCTATTTCCACTGCCGCACTTTCCGCTATCCCGACGTCATAGAACCTGTCCGGGAACCGCTTGCGGAACTCCATCAAGCCCGTCCCGTCACACATCGCACTGGTTATCGCAACAATCCTCCCGTCCTTCTCGGCCAGCTTTGTCAACTGCTCGCCGAAAACCTCCGTGAAACTCTGCCGCCGCTCAGTGCTGGGCAGGGCCACGGTCTCGGTTGAGTCGCCGTTTAACTCGAAAGGCTCCGTCGAATGATATTCGCTCGGCTTGAGACCTGCCGGTGTGAATCCCATGCCCTTTTTTGTAAATACGTGCAGAATCGCGGGATGGTCAATCTGCTTTAATGTCCCAAACAGCTTTATCAGCGACCCTATATCGTGCCCGTCCACGGGACCAAAATAAGGGATATTCAAGCTCTCAAACAACTGACTCGCCGGCAGCGCCATACGAATGCTCTTCTTTATTCTTTCTATCGCCTCCTCAACCGTCCTGCCGATGACCGGCATATGCTCCAGAATCTCATTGGTGGTCCTGCGCAAATCCTCGTATGTATGACTCAGTCGAATCCTCGAAAAGTACTTCGCAACCGCTCCCTGTGTCGCGTCTATCGCCATCGAGTTGTCGTTGAGCACAATCAACAACTGCCGCTTAACCAGCCCCAGATTGTTCAACGCCTCGAAGCTGG
>Ga0315284_10003514_pt1 | contig 22312 bp, 23 predicted proteins | sample YL17G09_16_MG_FD_203696 | JGI IMG/M metagenome (GOLD analysis project Ga0315284, IMG submission 203696) | Sediment microbial communities from Yellowstone Lake, YNP, Wyoming, USA - YL17G09_16 | ecosystem: Environmental > Aquatic > Freshwater > Lake > Sediment | place: USA: Wyoming | collected... | reverse complement strand
CCGACGAGGAAGATGGTCGGTCGCAGCAGCGGTATGGTGATCCGCGTCAGCGCCTGCCATCCGGTGGCGCCGTCCACCCGCGCTGCCTCGGCCAGCTCCGGTGGAATGCGCTGCAGTCCCACCAGGAACAGGAGCATGTTGAACCCGAGGCCGTGCCAGACGCACATCGCGACTACCGCCGGCATCGCTAGCTTCGGGTCGGAAAGCCAAGAGTAGCCCTCTCGCATTCCCGCGTACTGCCGCAGCAGCGTGTTCACCACTCCGTATTCCGGATGGTAGATCCACATCCAGATTATGGAGACCACCGCCACGGAAACCACCACCGGAATGAAGCTCAGCGTACGGAAGAGCGTTGACAGACGGCCGGCCCGCTCGACCAGCACTGCCAGGAAGAGCGGGATGATCACCGCTGGCGGCAGGTACATGAGGGTAAACCGAACGGTGTTCCAGAAGGCGCCGCCCGGGCTGTTGATCGTCAGCCAGAGCGCCAGCACGGGATAGAGCGGGTACTGCCACCAGGCGAGACCCTTCGGCAGCACCAGGCCCGGCCAGCCGGTCACGCGCTCATCGTGGATGATCTCGCGGTAGTTTCCGATGCCGACCCAGTGTATCTGGTCGGGCCGGAGGAAGTTGTAGTCAAAGAAGCTGAGGTAGAGCGAGCGGAGGATCGGGTAAAGCGTGAACATCCCGAAGAGCAGCACTGCCGGCAGGATGAACGCGTAGGGGTTGTCGAGGCCTAGACGTATCCGCCCGGTATTGGTTCTCGCGCCGACAGCAGTCATGGCATTCCTGCAGTTCTCACTCGGGCAGGTCTTTGCCCGAAGCGGTCTGTTCCCCTGCCCGCGGGTTCGGAGTCGGGGAGCAACTAGCCTAGCCGAAAGCTGGAGCAGAAAGAGATGATACCAGGAGGACCCTTGCTCCGAACGCTTGCGGGGATTCTCCGTCGGATCTGCTCGCGTGGGGCAGACGCGCGTAGCGCCAACTGCACTGGGTCGCCCAGGCTCGGGGCTGGCACGGCGCGTGGTGTGACCTATGGGGGTTGACAGAAGCATTAGATAATAGTAATATTATCATTGACTGTTACGCTGGAGAGGCGCAAGTGACGCCGGAACAGCGAGGCTTTGGGGCCAGGATGTTCGCAGCGCTGGCCAACCCCTCCAGATTGCGTATCCTGGAGCATCTGGCCAGCGGCCCTTCGTCTGTTAGGCAGATAGCCGAGGCCGCAGGCTTGAAGCAGTCCATTACTTCTCACCACCTTGCGGCGCTGCTCAACGCGGGCGTTCTGGTATGCACACCGAGTGGCAATCAGCGAATCTACAGTCTGAGAGGTCCGCGCATTCCGCGCATACTGGAGCTCGTTGAGGAGTTCCACGAGGTCCATTTGAACGGCCTGCGCCAGGTGTTGGCTACACATCCCTGATCGGACAGCTCTTGCAGGGATGCTCTTGAACGGAAACAAGGGCGCCGAGTCCCGCCTGTGTGCGGGAGCGGGGGAACCAACAGTAGGGGCGAATCCCCGGTCACCCGGGGAAGGGTCACTCTTCCGATCCCAGCCCGGCAGCTAACCCCGCAGGCGTGGCAGGAAGAGTCGGTGACGCTGTTGACCGGCCTGATGTCCGCTTTCATGCGTGGCCGGTCCTCCTCGAAGTCCTCTTCCTGATGCACCACTCTTGCCGGCGGCAGTCGCCCTGGCATCTTGCACGGGTCTGTGCTTCTTGCGCACAGGGGATGCGCGAATAGGAGGATGGGATGTCTGAGACGAGAGAGACACAGGAAAAGCCGATCTTCTGCGTCTTGGGGGCGGGTAACGGCGGCATGGCGATGGCCGCCCATCTCGCGCTCAAGGGTTTCCGCGTCAACCTCTACAACCGCACCCCCGAGCGGCTGCGGCCCATACAGCAGGCGGGCGCTATCCAGGTGATCGCCCACGATGGTGACGAACTGCCGCGTGGTAGAGCGCGACTCGGGACTGTGACCTCGGATGCGGCCAAAGCACTGGAGCGCGCCGACATCCTGATGGTGGCAGTTCCCGCCACGGGCCACGCCTTCATGGCTGAGAAGTGCGCGCCCCATCTCCGCGATGGTCAGATCGTGGTGCTGCATCCGGGGCGCACCGGGGGCGCTCTGGAGTTCCACCACATCCTCCGGCAGAAGAAGGTCAAGGCGGATGTGATCGTCGCCGAAGCACAGACCTTCCTCTACGCCAGCCGTTCGCTGAACCCGGCTCAGGTGCAAATCTTCCGCGTCAAGAACAGCGTTCCCGTGGCGGCCATTCCGGCGTACCGGACACCGGAGGTGATCAAGGCGCTCTCCGTCGCCTACAGCGAGTTCGTTCCCGGCGACAATGTCATGAAGACCAGCCTCGACAACATCGGGGCCGTGTTCCATCCCGCGGTCACGGTGCTCAATTCGGCGCGCATCGAGAGCACGCACGGCGACTTCGAGTACTACATTGACGGAATCACCCCGTCGGTGGCGCTGGCGCTTGGGGCGTTGGACGCGGAGCGGGTGGCGGTCGGGGCCGCACTCGGGTTCAACTGCATGAGCGCCCGGGAGTGGCTTTACATAGCGTATGACGCGGCCGGCCAGACCCTTCACGACGCGATCCGGGCGAACCCAGGCTACTACGGCATCAAGGCTCCCACGCGCCTCGATCACCGGTATCTGTACGAGGACGTGCCGATGAGCCTCGTGCCCATTGCCTCCATGGGCGACATGCTTGGAGTGCCGTGCCCAACCATCAAGGCCATTATCCATCTGGCGAACCTTGTCCTCGGATGCGACTACTGGCAGACCGGGCGAACCGTTGATAGGTTGGGGCTGGCCGGACTCAGTCTCCAGCAGATCAGGCAGCTGGTCCTGGAAGGGAAGCTGCCGCAGAGAACCAGCCGGCAGACCAGGCGGAAGGGAGCAAGTCGTGCCGCCGCCGATCAGCAATGAGGATGTGTTCGGCCTTGTCAGGCCGGCTATAGACGCCCACACACTGGGTCTTGCGTCGGTTGCCCAACTGCTCAACGACTGCGGCATCCGCACCGTGATCGCCGACTCGGCTGTGTGCCAGGCCGCTGGGAGCCCGGCCAAGCCGGGCAGCGCATCCCTGCTGAAGCGCTGGATCAGCGAGCAGCGGATCACGCGACTGGGCTTCAGCTACCGGCTCGATCCGGGGGAAGGCGCCGACGCCTTCCGACGCCTGGTTCGCCAGCTCGACAGACACCAGCTGCTGACGCAGAAGGGCGGCCCCGTCGTCGGGCTTTACTTCGCCGGCCTACCGGAAGCGTGCGACCTGGTGAGGCGCGAGCATGGCGACCGAGTGGAGGTCTTCTACGGGGACGAAACGCCGGGAGAGACGCTGGACAGGATCGGCATCCCCCTCGCATTGAGGCCGCCCGGGCTGGTACAAGAGACAGCCTATGACCAGTCCAGACTTGCCTTTGCCCGTGATCTGCTCCGCACCGGCAAGCACCTGGATGTACAACCGGTGGGCCGCTACGAGTACAAGGGCTATGGCACGCGCTCAGACTCCGTGGTCTCCAGGCTCCGCCACAGCGCGCAGAAGGGACTTCTGCCCTTGATGCGGGCGCACGTCGGCCCTTACCTGCCGGATCGCCTCCAGGCGGTGCAGTTGTTCCTCGAGTGGTGTCGCCGAATGGCAGACGCCGGATTCCTGGACGTGCTTTCCATCGGGACCTCGCAGTTGAGCCAATCCGCCTTCGGTGAGGACTGGGCTGACCGGCCCAACGGCGGAGGTGTTCCCATCAACTCGCCCGCGGAGTTCCGCGCTGTGTGGGACGCCTCCCGCCCGATGCTCGTGCGCACTTATGCCGGGACGAGGAATATCCCGCAACTGGCACGGGTCTACGAGGAGACCATCAACATCGCCTGGCACGCGCTTTCCTTCTGGTGGTTCTGCCAGATTGATGGACGGGGGCCGTACCCGGTCCGAGAGAACCTGGAACAGCATCTTGAAGCCCTGCGCTATGTCGCGCAGTCGGGCAAACCGTTCGAGCCGAACACCCCTCATCACTTTGCCTTCCGAGGCGCAGACGACATCACGTATGTAGTCTCGGCCGTGCTCGCGGCGCGGACGGCAAAGGCGCTGGGCATCCGACACCTGGTCCTTCAGAACATGCTCAACACTCCCAAAGCAACCTGGGGCGTGCAGGATCTCGCGAAGTCACGGGCGATGCTGACCCTGGTGCGAGAGCTGGAGGATGAGAGCTTCCGAGTGGTCCTACAGCCGCGGGCCGGGCTGGACTACTTCTCTCACGACCTGGAGAAAGCGAAGGTGCAGCTCGCCGCCGTTACCGCCCTGATGGACGACATCGATCCTCGCGATGAGGGCAGCCCTCCCATCGTTCACGTGGTGAGCTACTCCGAGGGATCGCACCTGGCCGACCCCGACGTGGTCAGTGAGAGCATTCAGATCACCCGCGCGGCGTTGACCGAGTACCGGAAGCTGAGGAGGCACGGCGAGATCGAGAACATGTCAGGCCACCCAGAGGTATCGGCGCGCGTGGAGGAAATCGAGCAGGGCGCTCGCGCGATCCTGGATGCAATCGTGCGGGCCGTCCCGTCTCCATACTCCGCGGAGGGGCTGTACCAGGTGATGAAGCTGGGTTTCCTGCCGGTGCCGTACCTGTGGGAGGGGCGCGACGAGTTCCCGCAGGGCGTGCGATGGCAGACCCGCGTGGTGCGAGGCAGCGTCAAGATTGTGGATGAGTCGGGGAACGTAATCGAACCGGAGGAGCGGGCCCGGCAGACGCTCGAGCTGCTGCGAGCCGAGGGGGCGGTTCTGTGAGTTGCGGCTCGGTGGCTGGACCCAGCATCCGCGCCAACCCCAGCAAAGGAGCAGGATCTTGCAGCTAGACAAACTCTGGCAATCTGCCGAGTCGGGCGGCGTTGTCATCGCCGCCGGTGTTCTGGGGGCGTTTCTCCTGATGATGCTGGTGATCCGACTCGTGTGGGTTCGAGCCCTTGGTCCGCTCGTCAGGAGAACCGATACCCAGCTCGACGACATCCTGCTCGTCCCACTGCGAGGGCTGGCCGTCTGGGGGATGCTGCTGCTGGGGTTGTACTACTCGCTTAGCAGCCTGGAGTACGTGCACCAGACGCCAAGGTTGATGCCGCTGCTGGCGAAGGCTCTGAGCATTGGCTGGATCGTGGTAGCCATCTGGACCTCGCTCAGGGTGTTCAACGGCATCGTGCGCTGGTATACGGACTGGTCGCTCCACCGACCGGGGGGGGGCTCGCGACATCAGCCACGAGGCCTGCCTGCTGCGCAAGGCCACCAATGTTCTCGTGCTGGCGATCGGTCTGCTCTATGTCCTGCGTGTCGCCGGGGCGGACATCAGCCCATTGCTCGCCGGGGGCGCCGTTGGCGGCCTGGCGATTGCGCTCGCGCTTCAGGACACGCTCGCCAACCTGTTCGCCGGCTTCTCCATGGCAATTGACAAGTCGGTTTCCGTGGGAGACTTCATCAAGCTCGAATCGAGCGAGGAAGGCTTCGTGGAGGCGATAGGCTGGCGAAACACCCGGGTCCGCCTTTGGGCGAACAACGTGGTCGTCATCCCAAACTCGAAGCTCAGTCAGAGCGTTATCACCAACTACTTCCTGCCGATGCAGGAGATGTCGGTCTACGTTCCATGCGGAGTCGCCTATGGCAGCGATCTCGACCGGGTCGAGCGCGTCACCGTCGAAGTCGCCCGGAAGGTCATGGGGGAGGTGGAGGGCGCGGCGACCGAGTGAGAACCGGTGGTGCGTTGGAAGGACTTCGGCGACTTCGCCATCACCTTCGTCACCGTTCTGCGCGTGCGCGACTTCGCCGCTCAGTACGCGCTGTGGTCTGAGTTCGTCAAGGCCCTCCACCGACGCTTCCAGCAGGAAGGGACCGAGATCCCATTTCCGATCCGAACGGTGATCATGAAACCGGCGAGCCAGGGGCCGGCGACCGGCGGCATGGCTGTCGCCGATACGGAGACGCGCCGCCCCGCCACTGGCCCGCCGTTGGGCGGCTGATACGGCGCTGCGTGGGTGGCGCAGCGCGCGTGCGGAGAAAGGAGAAGCACCATTGCTGGCATAGTTGGAGTCGCCAAAGGGAACAATGAGCGGCTCGTACGAAAGGCGCTTGACACGATCACACACCGGGGGAAAGATGGGGTGAGCGTTCAGTCGCTCGACAACGCCACCATGGGACTCGTCTGGCCGGGCATACAGGCGCGCTTCGCCGCCAGCGCAGCTACGGTCCCCGTTGTCCTCGACGGCGAGGTCCACAACTGGGCGGATCTTGCCGATGGCGCCACCTGCCCGCTCGAGGCGCTCGATGCCGCCTATCGGACCAATGGACCTGAGTTCGTCGGCAAGATAGACGGCCCGTTCGCTCTCGCCATCGCCGGACCCAATGGTGTCTTTCTCGCCCGCGACCTCGTCGGCAAGTCGCCCCTGTACTACGGCCTCTACCGAGGGAGTGTGTGCTTCGCCTCGGAAGTCAAGGCCCTTCTCGGGTGGGCCGCACAGATCCATGAGTTTCCTCCTGGGCACGTATACGACCCGGAGCGCGGGGTGGTTCCGTACGCTCGTCTGGAGTCGGGCCCTGAGCTGGAGTTCCCCCCAGAGTGGGTGGCCAAACGATTGTGCGACCGGCTGGCGGCGTCGGTGCACAAGCGGACGCGCAACGGCGAGGTGGGCGCGTGGCTGTCGGGGGGCCTCGACTCCGCCAGCATGACCGCCCTCGCCCGGCGTCAGGTGTCGAAGCTGCACACCTTCTCGGTGGGCATGGAGGGCGCGCCGGACCTGCAGTACGCGCGCGCGGTGGCGCACTTCCTGGAGACCGAGCACCACGAGAGGGTAGCGACCCTGGGTGAGATGCTGGCCCTGCTGCCAAGGGTGATCTACCATCTCGAATCCTTTGATGCCCTGCTGTTGCGCTCTAGCGTCATGAACTACCTGGTGGGAGAGCTTGCCGCCGAGCACGTCCCTGCAGCGTTGTCGGGCGAGGGCGGTGACGAGCTGTTCGCCGGGTACAGTTACCTGAAGCACCTCAACCGAGGCCACCTCTCGGACGAGCTGGTGGACATCACCAAGCGCTTGCATAACACCGCGCTCCAGCGAGTTGACCGCTGCTCGGCGGGTCACGGGCTGGTGGCGAGAACGGGCTTCCTGGACCGTGAGGTGCTGGACTTCGCCCTGCGCATTCCCCCCGACATGAAAATCAGAGGGAACGGCTCCAGCGTCGGGAAGTGGATCCTGCGAGTTGCGATGGACGGACTGCTCCCGGAGGAGGTGCTCTGGCGGCCCAAGTCCAAGTTCTGGGAGGGAGCCGGCGTAGGCGATGTGCTGGAAGCGCACGCCGAGCAGGAGATAGCAGACGCGGAGTTCCACCGCGAGCGTCGTCTCCGCGACGGCATCAGCCTGAACACGAAGGAGGAGCTGTTCTACTTCCGAATCTTCAACGATCAGTTCGGTGACGGGTTCAGTCCTCACCTTGTCGGGCGCACGAAGGGCGCGCCGCAGGTGTGAGAGATCGGGACGATCAAGAGCACCGGACTCGCCCTTCCGGGCGCAGGGCGAAGTCTAAGAGGCCAGGGCCCGCTGGCCGACTCATGACCCAGTACGGCCTGCGAGAGGCCCAGCGCCCGGTGCCAACAGGATATGGAAACCGGACACACGCTCCTGTTCCTCATAGTGATCATTGCCGCGGCGAAGGTCGGCGGCGAGCTGGCGGAGCGCCTCGGACAGCCTGCGGTGCTGGGCGAGCTCGTTGTCGGCGTCTTGCTTGGGCTGACACCGCTTCGTTCCGCCGCTGACAGCTCCGCTATCGTCTTCCTCGCCTCGATAGGCATCATGCTCCTGCTGTTCGAGGCGGGCCTCGACAGCGAACTGCATGAGTTCCCGCAGGTTGCCGTGTCAGCGACGCTTGTCGCCATGATCGGGGTGTTCGCGCCTCTCGTGGGGGGCGCGGCAGTGGCATATGTCCTGACGCACGACCTGCATCAGGCGCTGTTCCTGGGAGCGGTGCTCACCGCCACCAGCGTAGGGATCACTGCGCGAGTGCTGTCTGACCTTCAGGCGGCCCGGTCGCGGGAGGCGAAGATCATCCTTGGCGCGGCGGTGATCGACGACATCCTTGGGCTGCTCCTGCTCTCCCTCGTCCTTCAGTTCACCGCAAACGCCATTCCCTCAGTCTGGCGGGTGATCGCAACCACGGGGCTCGCGTGTGGACTGCTCGTCGCTGCGGTGTTGATCGGCATCCGGCTTGCCCCACCTCTCGTGGGGCTGACGCAGCGGTTGAGGACGCGCGGCATCCTCGTCACCACGGCCTTTCTCTTCTGTCTGGCACTGGCCGGACTCGCCAAGGTGATAGGCCTGGCAGAGATCGTCGGCGCGTTCGCCGCCGGGCTGGTGCTTGCGAGAACGCAAGACCGGACCGACATCCAGAGGCAGATCCGGCCGATCACGGATATCTTCATTCCCGTCTTCTTCGTGTTGGTGGGACTTCACGTGAACCTGGCGACGGTCAACCCATTGGATGCAGGACATCGGCATGCTGCCCTGATAGGAGCAGCGCTGCTTGTCATAGCCGTACTTGGCAAGCTGCTCGCGGGAGCGGGTGTGAGACGGAAAGGCGTAAGCCGACTGGCGGTCGGCGTGGGCATGATCCCTCGCGGTGAGGTCGGGTTGATCTTCGCGAGTGTGGGGCTGCGAGAGGGCGTTATCCAGGGGGATCTCTATGCCCAGGTCGTGATGATCGTGTTCGTCTCAACTCTGATCGCGCCCTCATGGCTGAAGCGGATAATGTCGAGAACGGCATCGCCCATCAAAACGAGTCCGGGTTGAGCTTCCCGCCGATGGTCTGCCCGGTCTTTGCGGTGCTGGACAAACGAGCGCAGTGCCGACGTGACCTTGCCCTTGGCCTGCAGCAGATGCTTCGAAACCGACCCATCGCGCAGCAAGCACTTGTGCACCCCAGAAACCCTATCCGGGCGTTCCTCGGCGATTCCTTCATCTCTGAGCACGTGCTATCCTGCCTCTCATGAATACGGTTTCCGACCTTCGTGTTGAGCGCCGGGTATGTCCTGGGGCCGTCTGGGAACTCGCTCGCTATGCGCTCAAGAATGCCCCCAGCATTAGCCATTGCACGGGAGACTATGGACATGCAGCTTGGTTGCTTCACCCGGCCCTGGGCTGAGGCCGGGTTCACCCAGGATGAGGCGCTGGCGGGCATCGCCAGCGCCGGCTACCGGTATGTTGGCCTGAACACCCGCGTCTACGGCCCCGGGTGGGCCGATGCCGATCGGGCCGAACTCGTTACGCGGCTGAATGCCAACAACCTGTCCGCGCAGGCGAGCTTCGGCAATCCCGATCTGTCGCTGCGACTGGCGCAGGCAGTGGACCAGTTCCGGCGGCAGATAGCATGGTGCCACGGTGTCGGCATCGGATACATCGTGCTGCTGGGCACAGAGCAGGAGGGGCTCTACGACCGGTGGTTCGAGGCCGTTGGGCAGTGCCTGGATCAGGCGCGCGACCACGGCATGATGCTGGTGCTCAAGCCCCACGATGGCATCAGTCGGCTGGCGGAGGATATGCTGCGCGCAGTCGAGCTACTTCGCCACCCAAGCTTCGGCATCTGCTATGACCCGGGCAACATCCTCTACTACACCGGCCTACGGCCCGAGGACGACCTGCCCAAGGTCGCCCCGCACGTGCGCGCCATATGCATCAAGGACGAGACCGGCGGCAAGCACGGCGAGGTGATGATCACGCCGGGGACTGGCAATGTGGACTTCGAGCGGGTGTTCGCCATCCTTGCTGGCGCCAGCTTCGCCGGGCCTATGTGGGTCGAATGTGTCGGTGGCAAGACGCTGGCCGAGATCAGCGAGGAGGCGCGCAAGGCGCGGGAGTTCATCGAGAGCCTAATATAGGGCGGGTATGTCGCCCTGAGCTTAGCCGAAGGGCGCATGCCCGCCGGCCGTTTGCGTGAACGCGGGCGACTGCGCGAACCTTTCGGCCGATCGCGCGCACAGGACCGGTAGGAGAGACGCGAAGTGGGGCCTCGCCCCAACACAGACGCTGTCCTCGTGGCGAGCGCACGTCAAGGCGACCTTCAGGCCTTCGAGCGACTGGTGACGCGCCACCGTTCCCGCGCCTACGAGATCGCGCGCCAGATCACGCATGATGCTGAGGCCGCGCAAGATGCCACGCAGGACGCGCTGCTCCAGGCCTTCCGGTCGCTCGAAGGCCTCCGCGACGGCGAGCGCTTCGGGCCGTGGCTCAACACGATCGTGCGCCGACAGGCGCAGCGGTGGGCGAGAGACGGACGTTACCGCGAGGAGCCGCTGGACCATGCACTGCTTCTGGGGTCACCCGTCGGCATGTGGGTGGCGAGCGCCGAGGGGTTGAGCGAGACTGTCGACCTGATCCGTGGCGCGGTCGCCGCGCTCACCCAACGCGAGCGGCGCATCATGGTGCTGCACTACCTCGAAGGCTACTCGTGCGAAGAGATCGCGTCCGAACTCGGCATCGCCACCGGCAGCGTCAAGCGTCTCCTCCACACTTCGCGCCGGAAGGTGCGGAAGGAGGTCGAAGCGATGGCTGTGAGCGAGAAGAAAGGGCCGAGGAGACTGAGCTTCTGGATCAGCGGCAGCGTGCCGCCCGGGCGGTGGAACATCTTCGATCACATGCGGCCGGTGCTTGCCCAGACCGTCTGTCTGTCGGTGAACAAAGAGCCGAAGGCGGCTCAGCAGATCGCTGACGAGGCAGCCGCCGATGTTGAGTATGTGAGAGACGTGGTGAGTGACCTCGAGGAGATGACCGCGCTGACGGCCATCGGAAGGCGGCAGTACCTCACAAGTTTCATTGCGCTTGACGCGGAGGACTGGCGGGCGTTCGTGCGGCTCGTCCCCGAGCCGGCGGCGAAGGCGGCGCAGCAGTTCGCCGCTTCGACGAGCAGACTGCGGGCGGCCTACGAGAGGACGCCGTTGGCGCGGTCGGGGTGGAGCTGGGAGAAGGTGATCTGGGTCATCTTCGCGGTTCAGCTCACGAACACTGCAATGTGTCGGGCGCTGAGGCATGTCTATGACGCTCCCGCTCCTGTGAGGCCGGGCGGAGGGTGGTACTGGATGGCGGGCCGCGAAGCCGGCCCGGACGTCCCAGCGATATGGAGCGTCGGGCTGAACTCGCACGGCTCATCCACCAACCTGGATACAGGCTACTTCTGGAGTTGGGGGATCAACCGAGAGGACAAGGACGTATCATTGGTCTCCCAATGGGAGGAGCGCGACGCGCTACTGAACGGGCTCGCAAGTGGCATCACGCGAGAGGAAGAGCTTGCTGCGCTTGTACCGCGCGGCCCAGAACCAGCGCGGGCGGCTCTGGCGGACCTGGTTCGCCTGAAGATGGTGGCACACCACGCTGGCGGGTATCGCCTGAGCATCCCGTTCTTCACCAATGCCGACAGCGATGTGCTGACGCCTGAGTTCGATGCAGTCGCCGGCCCGATCGTGGAGGCGGTCTACCAGCCGGTGCTGGAGGGGCTTGGGCCATGGCTGGATGAGCGGGGCTATGGCCGCCACAAAGACCAGTACCATGCCTGGCGCTACTGGCTGGCGAGCAACGTATCCGGCGAGGCGCTCCGGTTCCTCATCGAACAGGGGGTGCTGCCGCGGCTGGCCGACCCGGTGCCCGGTGATTTCGCGCATTTGGCCTGGAAGCCTGGGATAGAGCTGATGCGCTGGCGGTAACTGGGGGTAAGGTGTGCAACAGCGCCAGGTGGCGAAATCTCCCTGATTTCGCCACCACAAAAAAGCAGCAATTTGCTGGCCTTTTCCCGATTCCTCTTGTGAAGGCCTCCGCAGGCGCGACGAAACTGGTAACTCGCGCCTCTGCCGGGAAACGCTCCTGCTGTCCAACCTGCGGGCTCAGGGCGAGTGGGGGTGGAACCCGCAGGCGGTCGGCGAGAGCACAGCTTCTGCAGGCGGGCAACGGCGGGCCTTCGGCCAGTGTCCGCGAAGCACTGCGGGGTTCCCGGCAGTGTTCGGGTAGGAGGCAGGGAACGCCTGTTCGCATATGGAATAGCCAATTGGTGCTTCGCTGTAGCGGCATACCGTCGGGAAGTGTGGTAGAATACACGGAGCTACTACGTCTGTTCTAGTGGGGCAAAGGCGAGCCATGAGCGCAGGAACCGATATGGACGCAGCGCGCGTGCCCACGTTCTACGCAAATGGGCTTCAGATGCTAGTGCAGGTGTATGAATTCCAGATCGTTTTCACGCTGCAGGGAGCGCCGGACAAGGGTGCGCAAGAAGTTGCGCGCGTCCACCTCAGCCCTCAGCTCGCAAAAGTGCTCGGCAGGATGCTCAGGCAGAATGTAAAGGCCTATGAAGAGCAGACCAGTACGCGGATCGAGCTACCCCAACAACTGCTAGACCAGCTCAAGATCGCCGCTCTGGATGAATAGGGAGGTTACTGTGCGTGGCCTAGTCCGCGTCAACACGACCGAGGTTCCGACTAACTACTACCCCCCACTGTCAGAGCTTCGCGTCGGGGGGCCGAGTGACGTGTGGTGGATGGGGGCCACGGGGCGATATGCTTCACCGGATGACCGGTTGCTAGCCGACTCTAAGTGTATGTACTCCATTGCTCTGAATGTTTACCCCTCTCAGCCATACGCTTTCCACGCGCTGAGTACCGGTGCAGCTGACCCTCTTGGTTTTCATCGGATGGCTGCCGCGCAGTTCGTAAGCGCTGTCGCAGAAACCGTCCCAAAGGCGGCCGTCTATGGGAGGGTGTCGGACGGCGTCCTGGACCTTTGGGTCATTGTGCCCGAGCGAGATGAGAAGGCCGAGTTTGCTCTTGCAGAACTCATGTGCGACCTCACGAGGGCGCACCCGAACCTGGATTTTGACTTCATGGTACTGGACCAGCGTAGCTCAGGGGCTTCCGACGCGAGCGAGTCCGGCTATCTACTGCTCTCCGGCGACTAGGCAGACAGCGACTCTGCGCGATGCCATTACGAAATCAACACCTTGCCCAGGCGGATAGCAACCAGCGGTTCCTCGACAGCACCTTTGACCTGCAACGCACGAATTACCCCGACTGGGTGGTCACGGCAGCGTTCTACGTAGCCGTGCACTTGGTGGACGCGTTCTTTGCCGGGATCAGCCAGCACCCGTATGATCATAAGATCCGCGGCAAGGCTGTAGACAGGGAACTGCCAGGCATTGCACCCAGTTACAAAATGCTCTATCTGCAGAGCCGTGCAGCGCGCTACGACTGCACGCAGATCACGAACATTGCGGCGCAGCTAGCAGTTCGTACCGTCTTGCCGCAGGTGCGAAGGGGCGTCGAGGCACTCCTGGTCTGACGTGCCTCCTGATAGGGGGGATAGGCAGTGGGGCTCGACGCCAGAGGCGGTGGCGGCGGCATGACCTTGACACTGAGTAGTTACCGGGTTAGCATCGCTACTGAGGCAGAGGCGGTGAGACTTCTCACGGTACCCAGAGCCTGGCCCCATGACCTGTCCGCGAAGACGCACCAGCCTTTCGAGCATTACGCGCGGCCGCACGAATGGTCGGCGGGGGGCGGTGGCGCCCCGTACAAGTGTCACGTCGCGGGGCAGCTCTGGGTGTTCCGGCCGCCGGATGGCTCGCAGGAGTCATGGCTCCACGCGGGTACGCCTGATATGCCTTCGATCCACGGCCAGTTCTTCGCTCACTCGCTCGGCCCGGACCGGGAGCTGATCGCTGAGGACACCAAGCCGAACCTGCGGCGGCTCGGCCAGTGGGCGAGGAACAAAGCCGCGGCCTTCGAGCGCACCCGCAACACCGAGGGCCTGACAGCGGTGCTCGTGGTGACACCGGCGCGACCTTCCGAAGAAGACCCGGTGACGTGTTGACACGATGTAGTAGTAGCATGGTATAATCAGAGCGGCGGTAGGCCGGCCGCCGCGATCTTCTCCTGCACCTTCCCCGTCCGCTTCGCCAGCGCCGACAGCTTGGTGTCGGTGTAGCCGATGACGATGCTGGAGATGCGGTCGTTGAGTGGCGCGATCCACTTCGCCGGCAGCGCCTTCGCACCCAGGATCGTCCCCATCACCGAGCCGGCGGTGGCGCCGTTGCAGTCGGTGTCCCAGCCGCCCATCACCGCGATCGCGATCGCTTTCTCGTAGTCGCCCTTGGCATGCAGCAGCCCCATCAAGACAACCGCGGCGTTATTGATGGTATGGACGCCGTGGTAGTGGCCGTACTTGGCATTAATGCGGTCCCAGGTTGCCTCCCAGTTGGGGTCGCTCTCACACCACTCCACCGTGTCGAGGACGGCCTCGCGAAGCCGGCAGTTGCGGGGGATTTCGGAGAGCCCGATCTCGATGAGCCGATGCAGGTCGCTCTCGACGAATGCCGCGGCAAGCAGAGCGGCGAAGAACATCTCGCCATAGATGCCGTTCTTGGTGTGTGACAGCGAGGCGTCGCGCCAGGCGAGTTCGGCCGCTAGCTCGGGATTGCCGGGGCAGGCCCAACCCCATATGTCGGCGCGAATCTGCGCGCCGATCCACTCGCGATATGGGTTCTCATGGGTCGCGGTGGCGGGCGGCTCGAGGCCGTTGACGAGATTCCGATAGGCGACCCGCTCCGCGGTGTAGACCTGATGATAGGGCAGGCAGTCCAGCCACGCCTGACCCACGTTCGCGGCGGTGAACTGCGGCCCGAACCGTTCCAGGATGTGCAGCCCGATGATCGGATAGTCCATATCATCGTCGCGGGCCATGCGCTTGATATTGCCGCGCAGACACGGATTGTCGGGCCGGTGATAGTCGAGCACGCCCGGCTCCTCCGGCGCGCCCCGTTCCCAGAAGCGGAACCCCGGCGGCAGCTCGCTGACCGAGGGCCAGTAGCCTGAGAGCGGCCACTCGCCGAAGGCGCGCAGCGTTCGCTCGATCCGCTCTCGTCTCCAGCCCTCACAGGGCTTGCCCAGCAAACACCCTGCTGCGCGCCCAAGCCACCCGCCGAGCGTCCGCTCTGCCAGCAAGCGCTTGCCATGCTTGCCACGGAGCTTCCTGGGCCCGTCCGGCCGGGCGGCGCGGATGCCGGCCGGGTCCGAGGGCTCCTCACAAAGGAAATCGGAACGCTGTGGGAGGCCCTTGAGCATCCGCGCGATCTCGCCTCGAATCTGTCTCGCGTGCTCGGTATCCAGCGCCCGAACCTGCTCGAGCCGCGCGGCCGGCTCGGAGATCTCGAAACCCTCCTCGGCCAGCGCGGTCAACTCTTCCCTCAGGTAGGACTCCGTGGGAGCGGTCTGAGGCATGATGGCCTCCGTCTATCGGGTGGGGATAACGATGTTCTCGCCGATCACGAGGACGTGATAGCGGCGCTTCGCATCCTCGATGCGGGTCGCCAGTGGGGCCGCGTCGCCGGCGCACCAGTACAGGTCAGAGTCGAATGTCCCGTGATGGAACGGGACGATGTGGCGCGCCCTGGTGGCGTTGGCCAGCCGTCCGGCGTCGTCAACGTTCAGGATGTGCGGCGCTACCGGGAGCATCAACACATCGGGGTGGGGGATCTTCAGATGCTCGTCCAGCAGTTCGGTGTCACCGGTGTGCCACAGGCTGACGCCCGCGACCCGGATGAGGAAGCCGCAGCAATCGCCGCGCTGGGTGTGGATGAAGTCCTCCTCGTGCTTGGCCGGGGTGGGGATCACCGTAGTGCCGCCGACGCGGACCGGCTGCTGGTAGCGGGCGGTGCGCACGCGGGCCTCGGGGATGCCGAACTGGCGCAGCCTGCGGGCCGTCCTTTCCGTGCCGACGAAGAGAGCATGGGTGCGCGCAACCAACTCGCTGATGGTGCGCGGGCCGGCGTGGTCGCTGTGGTCGTGGGTCACCAGCACTAGGTCCACCCGGTCGAGGCTGCGCGCCCGGATGGGCAGAGGCACCAGCAGGGGCAGCCCGATCTCGGAGGTCACCGAGTCGGTGTCATCGTGCAGTTCGATCAGCGGGTCAATCAGGATAACAGTCCCGGCAGCGTTGATGGCAAAGCCGGCATTGCCCAGCCACCAGACGCTAACCGCGACCGCATCGAGATCCATCAGCTCTTTCGGGTCAATCACCGCTCCGCCTTTTCCGGGGGCATCCAGACCCCAATTCGTCGAGCGCGAGTCCACTCCTTCCGCCACGGTCCGAGGACGGCCGCGCAGGGCGGCCGCCGAGGGCGGCGAAGAAGCCCCTCAGGTGAGGCGGTGCGATGAGGCCGGTTCGGCTGGCAGATCGCTGCCGGTTCCGGCCGGGCAAGTTCCTGCCGGAGCTGGTGTACGGGTCGGATCGCGTTCGCGTCTTTCTGCTCTGCCTGGAGCCAGGGCAGGGCCTGCCGGCGCGTTCGGACAGCGAAGAGATGGTCTGCTACTGCCTCGAAGGCAAGGCGAAGCTGACGCTCGGCGATGAGACCGTGTCGCTCTCAGCCGGGGAGATTGCCGGAGCCGATGCCGGCCTGGTTCGCGGGATCGAGGCGGAGGAGCGGTGTATTGTGCTGTGGGCGCAGCTGAGCAAGGGGAAGGCCGGTGGGCAGACGTAGACGAATCGGGTTCGCCGGTTGTCCGCCGGAGGAGGTGCTCGCGCCTCGCCGCGCCGAGGAACTGATAGACCTCGACAACCTGGTCGAGGGCGTCGAGCAGCGGAGCGACTCGCTCCTGCCGCGCACGACCTGCCGCATCATCCGGCGCATCCTGGACAATGCGCTCGCGCTCGGCCTCGACGAGATTGTGATAGATGAAGGCTACGGCAAGTGCGACACTGCGCGCGGCCTGGCTGACGTGCTGGAGGAGCTTCTCGATACTCCGATCATCAGGACGATGAACGAGAACCGCGTCGGCGCAGGCACGCCGGTCAGCGATTCAGACCTGCCGCTCGTCCGGAAGATCGAGCTGATTCTCGACCGGTTGGTGCGCCTAGAGCCGCCCGACCTGCGGCCGGAGGCCCACCCGCGAGCGGCTATCTGGGGCGTGCCGGCCGCCGACTTCGCCATCTATCGGCTCTTCCCCGATGGCACGCAAGTCCTGGGGTGGACCCGGTGTCTCGAAAACCGCACGCCGGCCGACTGGGAGCTGGAGACCTACGTGCCCGAAGGCGTGCCTACCGTGTTCTTCGCGCAGACCTTCTGCCCGAAGAACGTCGTCGCCGCGCACCTGGCGCGCAAGCACAACGGGATGCACGTAGATGTGGACGGCGTGCTTTCCCAGCCCGTGCGCGCGAAGATCGAGGCGTTCCTGCGCTTCCGGGGCGTCTGGAAATAGCATGGCGATTCTCGGCGACTTCGGCACCACCTGGACGAAGCTGCTCGATACCGTCACCGGCGAGCGCCGCGTGCTGCCGACCCGGGAAGCGGCGGCAGCCGGCCTGCGTGCCGACATCGCCACTGGGCATAACGCGAAGCGCTGGGCGGCGCGGTTCGTGAATGAGCTGATCGCGCTCGCCCAGGGGGGTGAGCGCCTGATCGGCGGCAGCGACTTCTTGCTGGTGGACGTCGGGTCGCGGGATGTGAAATACGTGAGGATGCGGAATGGGGAGCTGGCCGAGATGGACTGGACCGCGACCTGCGGCGCCTTGACCGGCTTCACGTTGGAGTTGCTCGGCAAGTACTACAGCATGGACTACGCCGCGGTCGAGCCGTCGCCGAAGTCGGTGCCGGTGACCTGCGGCGTGCTTGGGATGGAGCAGCTCTTCGAGCTCGTCTCCGAGGGCGTTCCGGTAGAGGAAGCGATTGCCCGCTTTGCCCGAGGTATCGCAATGAACACACACCGGTTCATCGGCGAGCCGCCGGCCTTCTACCTGTCGGGCGGGATGTGCGAGAACCGCCTCTTCATGCGCAGCTTCCCGGACGGCGTGGAGGTCCGGCCGCTGGGGAGGTTCGTGCTGGTGGAAGGGCTTGTGGCGGAGTTCGAGGCAGTTCTGTAGGCCTGCCCTGAGCGCAGTCGAAGGGGCGGGCGTACCTACGCCCGCCACTCGTGGAGGGCGTCGAGGTCACATGGAGCAACAACAGAAGGCGCTTGGCACGGCGAGGATGATAGCGACACTGCTGTACGTGGCGCCGCTGGTGGTATTCCCCTGGATCGGGCGCACCGCTAAGGTCAGCGCCTCGCTGGACCCGAAGGTGCTGGGCATTCTCGTGCCGGCGCTGCTGTTCGTAGGGGTGACCGACTACGTGATCTCGCTCCTGGTCGAAAGAAGGTTGCTGGCGCAGGCGCGAGACGCAGGCGCGCCGCAAAGCGTCGTGACCGCGGCCGTCGTAACCGCAGCCTTTGGCGCGTCGCTGGCGGTCTACGGCCTTGTCGTTACGCTGCTCGGCGCGCCGGCTTGGGGTGGAGTGTTCTACGTGCTCTGCGCCGTGCACGGGCTGCACCTGATGATGCGCTGGCCGAGCTACGCGCAGGCGGTCGAGCAGACTGACCAGTCTGCGTAATCTGCGGTTCATGTCGTCTCACCGAAGGAGGAGGTACGGACATGGCAATAGACGTTCATCTGCACACTCGAGGAGAGGAGGACGGCGCGAAGGTCCTCAAAGCGATGGACAAGATCGGGCTGGAGCGCGTCGTCCTGTTCGGCGTACCGCCGCACAGGCGCGGGGAGCCGGGCCCCGACGCGCACCGCGCATCCATAGATGAGATCGCGCGGCTCGTGTCGGCCGATCCCGAGCGGCTGATCGGGTTCGCCTGGATCGAACCGCCGCTGCCGGACGCGCTGGAGGGCATTGACTACGCCTTCGGCGAGAAGAACCTCCGGGGCGTAAAGATGATCCCGAACCACTGGTACCCGGCGGACGAGCGCGCGCAGGCCTGCTACCAGAAGATCGAGCAGTGCGGCAAGCCCATGCTCTTCCACACCGGCATCCTGTGGGGGACGAGCGACACCTCGCAGTACTGCCGCCCGGCGTTCTTCGAGATCATGCTCCACTACCCCGGCATCCGCTTCGCCATGGCCCACATCAGCTGGCCCTGGACCGATGAGTGCTGCGCGGTCAACGGCAAGTTCAAGTCCAACCAGAAGGGCGAGTGGACGAGCTACATTGACATCACCTCCGGCGCGCCACGCATCTGGAAGGTGGACGCGCTGAGGAAGGCGCTGTGCTACCTCGGTGACGAGCACATCGTCTATGGCAGCGATTCCCACTTGCCCGATGGCGCCGCCTACGCGAAGCTCCGCCTGCGGGAGGACACCGAAATGCTCCGCGAAGCCGGCGCCTCAAAGGAAACCATCGAGCGGGTGCTGAGCACCAACGCGTTGAGGTGGTTGGGGCTGTAGGCCCCTGCGTCTCGTCGTCCGGATTGCGTAGGGGCGACTCGGCGAGTCGCCCCTACGATTCGCCCTTCCCCCGCTTGACATGCGTCACCAGCTTCGCGCCCAGAATCCGGCAGGAGGCGAGTTCGTCTTCGGTTGGCTTCTGGACGGCGACGGCGCCGTAATGGGCGGTGATGCCGGGGGCGGCGTAGTCGGTGACGCCGAACACCAACATGCCGTAGTTCAGCAGCACCGAGAGGATCGAGAGGCAGGTCATCTCACTCCCCCCGCCCAGGCCGCCCGAGGTGCTAAAGGCGCAGCCGACCTTGTCCTCAACCTTGCCCCAGACGCAGGTTGACTCGTCGAAGAACTTCTTCAGCTTCCAGCTCAAGCCGCCACACCAGGTGGGCGAGCCGACCGCTATGCCATCGTGCTCGAACAGATCGGATGATTGGGCTTCGTCCACGTGCCTTATCGTGACCTCGACGTTGGGCAGCGACTCGGCGCCTTGGGCGACGGCCTCGGCCATCATCTTCGTGTTGCCCGACTGGGTGTCGTAGAGGACAAGTATCCTCACCATCGGTTTCTCCTGACCGCCGGCAGATCACTCTTGGCCTTCGCAGGCGGGGCGCGCAGTCCTGCCGAAGTGAGAGGCCAAGCAGTGAACGCTTCGGTGCTGAAGCGGCCGAAGCAACGAACGGCAACGGGACGTTAGGCTGGGGCGCATGGCCATGCGCCCCTACGGGACTGCACGAGGAGCGCGATATGACATCGCGAGAGCGAGTTGCGAAGTGTCTGAGAGGGGAGCGCCCCGACCGGGTCGCGATCCATGAGGCCTTCTGGGAGGCGACGGCGAACGCGTGGCACACCCAGGGCCTGCCGCCGGACGTGTCGCCCGATGACTACTTCGAAACCGAACTCCGCACGATAGGCATAGACAACTCCTTCGGCTATCCGCCGGAGGAGGTTGAGCGCACCGATGAGTACGTCATCGCGCGCGATAGCCGAGGCGCGCTGATGCGCAACTGGTTGGACCACCGCTCAACTCCGGAGCTGCTCGACTTCGCCATCAAGTCGAGGGCCGATTGGGATAGGGAGAAGGCGCGCCTCACGCCCGACCCTGCGCGGGTGGACTGGGATTCGCTCCGCCAGCAGCACGCGGCCCTTAGCGAGCAGGGCAAGTTCATCTGCATCTCCGCCGTCCCCGGCTACGAGGCGACCTGGCCGAAGCTCGGCCCCGAGGAGTTGCTCATGGCCATCGCCGAGGATCCGGCCTGGGTGATGGAGATGTACGAGTACGATGCCGAGATGATCGTCGGCATGGCGAAGCTCCACGTCGAGCGCGGCTTCGAGTTCGACGGTGCCTGGCTATGGGACGATCTCGCGTACAAGAACGGCCCGCTCTTCTCGCCGAAGGCCTACCGCGAGCAGCTCATGCCCTGCCACAAGCGGGTCAACGACTACTTCCACTCCCAGGGGTGGCCGGTGATTCTGCATTCGTGCGGGAATGTCACAAGCCTCGTGCCGGCGATCATCGAGGCAGGGTTCGACTGCCTTCAGCCGCTGGAGGTGAAGGCGGGCTGTGACCTTGCCGGACTGGTGAGCGAGTACGGCCGCGACCTCAGCTTCATGGGCGGTGTGGATGTGCGCTCGTTTTTCGCTGAAGATGAGGCCGAGCTGGAGCGCGAGGTGAGAGCGAAGCTCGCCATCGGCATGACGAACCCACGCGGCTACACCTTCCATTCCGACCACTCGATCCCGACCCAGGTGACGTTCGAGCGGTACAGCAAGGTCGTGGAGCTGGTGAGGAAGGTGGGGGTGTACTCGTAGCTGGCGGCGCGCAGGGGTAGACCTGCGCGCCCTACAGAACGGCGAGCCGCGCCAGGCTGAAAGTCAGGCTGAGCGGCTCGTCGCTGGGACGAAACGAGTACTCAAGCCGAATGCGGCCATCCGGCAGCCTGATCTCGCCGACCGGGTCGCGCACGCGATCCCACCGGCCGCTCATATCGCGCGCATAGACGAGCCACCAGCCGGCCGGCAAGGTGATGGTGGTCTCAGCCTGCGTCTTGTGCGGCGTGATCGTGAGGGTGAGCTCGAGCAGGTTCTGCTGCTGCTCCTGCCCGGCCTTAGCCGCGATCGCGGCCGATCCGGCCGCGAGCTTGAGCTGTCCACCAGCGAGGTCCAGCCGACCCTCTGCACGCCGGAAAAGCGAGACGACCCTCACGTCTGCTTTCCCTGCCGGGGCCTCCCCGAGGCGCGCGATGAGGTCGAGGCTCGCATCGGGAAAGGGGAACGGCTGCTCGCGAATCGGCGCCAGGCACGACATCAGGTCGTTGACAACCCGGTCCGTGTCAAGAAAGACGTGCCCCCTGTTCTGCACCCATAACTGCGGGGGGCCGGCCCAATCGCGCCTCCAGTAGTCGGCGATCTGCCGCCAGCCCGAGGGCGCGCGGCTGCGGGAGATGATGATGGCCGAGCTGGCGCTGGGCAGCTGACCGCCATAGGCAGCCGTTGCGAATACCTGGTTGCGCTGGCGCGTCAGCTCGCGGGCGATCCGGGCAGCGTGCTGTGGCGACGACTGGTGCAGGATAAGAGCTTTGCCCGCGGACTTGAGGAGTTGCTCTCCGTCGAACGGCGGAGTGGCGACTGGGGCGGCGGCAGTGGCCGGGGTCTTCCTCGGCGCGAGCCGAAGCTTCCCGTCCACTGTCTGGGCGGTGAACAGCGCCCGCACCATGCCGACCAGCACGACGGCCGAGTCCCACAGCCGCCGCTTCTCCCCGCCCCAGGCCGGATCGTACATGTCGTGGTACTCCCAGACACAGCCGGTCGCCGACGCGAGCTTGAGCACGCGGCGGCCGAGGTCGGAAGTGAAGGTGCAGCCCGGGCACTCGGCGGCCGCCCAGATCACGTAGCCGGCAGTGCCGCCGCAGACGGTGGCGCTGCGCGGGTGCGTCCTGATGCCTCGCTCGTAATTGAGCCGGTCCCAACCGGCGGCCAGGCCCGACGCGATCCGCGGGTCGGTTGCGGGCAGCACGCCCAGGATGACAGCTCTCGCCAGCAC
>Ga0315284_10003512_pt1 | contig 22315 bp, 31 predicted proteins | sample YL17G09_16_MG_FD_203696 | JGI IMG/M metagenome (GOLD analysis project Ga0315284, IMG submission 203696) | Sediment microbial communities from Yellowstone Lake, YNP, Wyoming, USA - YL17G09_16 | ecosystem: Environmental > Aquatic > Freshwater > Lake > Sediment | place: USA: Wyoming | collected... | reverse complement strand
TGGGGTTGATGTTCACCGTGCCACCGAGTTCGTCACCACCGCGGAGCATGAGTTCAGTCTTCGCGCCGCCCTTGTCGATGGTGTGACGTAGACCCGAGACCCAGAACATTCCGTTCAGGTCGAGGTCAGGGATCACGAACTCCAGTGTCTGCCAGAGTTCAAGCAGCGGGTTCAGCGGCACGGTAACGGGCGTGTACTGCGGCACGCGGGCATACTGCGTTGCCAGCCGTCCGGCAACTGCCGCCGCCTTCGCGTCAGTGTCGATAAGATGATTGCTGTACTCGGCGTCGATGAATGTGCCGGAGGGTAGCGCCGGTTGCGCCAGTGGCGAATCGACGACCGTCGCCGTCGCCGTGATAGTGCGAGAGGTCTCGTCCGGCGCCACGCCTTCCGTCACGGTCGCACCCGTCACGATGACGCGGTTACGGAAGTATTGTGGGTCCTCGCGCGTCTCGCCTGCCGTGATACCTGCCGCTGTCGTTGTGCCGTAGGACATGAAGGCTGTCGAAGCAGGTAGTCCCTCGACCTGGCGGATGATGACGCGACCGCTGCCCGTCTCCATCCTCATGCAGCCGTCGATGCCCATGAGCAATTCGAGTTCCGCCGAAGCCGTCATGCGATTGAGGACAGGATTAGACGCCGTGCCAAGCGTGAAGGCGGGCGCGACGATGTTGTAGTTGTCGACGCCGAGATAGTCGAGGATGTCTTCAATGGCCGTATCTACGGTGTGGCCGTCGACATTGCGCTCCGGTATCTCGATGCCTCGCTCGATCTTGAAGGACTCGCCCATGCAGTTGATAGTGCCTGCGCCGAGGCCACGGCTGCGATCCTGGACGGTGCCGGTGAACACGCGCTGATAGAAGCCGTCGTAACCCATGTCGACCGTCACGACCTGGCCGCGCTTCACCCACGTCGGTATGCGGTTTACGTCGATGCTGCACACTGGAACGGGCGACATCTTGTCGACGACGATGCGGGAGATGCCGGGCACGCCGGTCGCTTCTGTCGGATTGGTGGGCAGAATCAGGACGCCGTTGATGCGGACCAGATAGTGCAGTTCGCGCGTCGTGGAGAGAACCTGATCCAGTAGTGTCACGTCAGCGCCTCATCAGTGTGAACGTGCAAAGGAACTTGCCGTCCTCAATCGGCTCGATGTACTGGATTTCAAGTTCGGTCATGACGACGTTGACGCCCGTTCCGTCCTGCGGCGTCTTCATGACGACAGGGATATGAGCGTTGTAGACGGCGAGTAGTTTATCCTTCGTCGCTGTCACCGCCCGCGAGACGTAGGTCCATTGCTGGCTCTTGAGCCCGAGGAAGGTGAGTACGGTTGCGCCAGTCGTGGTACTGCCGACGATATCTTGTTCTGACCAGTTCTGCGGCTGGTGATAGACGATAGGCCCGCGCGCGGGCACATCCGCACGCGGGAAGGTATAGCCGTCAAGGATGAATGCGTAAGCGGTTGTCATCTAATCTGTCCCTTGACAAAGTGTGTTATCATATAGTTCCCGCCGAAAGGAGTCGTCATGAGTCGGCATGTAGTAGCCCTCGCCAGCATCTCCGTTGGCCTCTGGGCATTAGTTCTAATCAACTCGCCCGAGCGATTCTTCTCCACTTTGATTAGGTTCGCGCTCATGCTGGTATAAACGCTCCCGCTGATATTGACGAACCGCCGTAGCCTGCCCGTCGTAGCAAGTCGTTGAACAGCCGCTCGAACTTCGTCAGTGCTTCCTCCGACGTGCCGTTGATCGTGACGTGCATCTGAAGGTTGTTGACCGTCGCTTCCCTTCGCTGCCCCGCTGGTATCACCTGCTCGCCGCCATGCAGTAAGCCCCATTGCGCCTTGCCAAGCGGCCCCGGCACGATACCGCCATCGCCGTAGACACCAACACCGGAGATACTACGTGTCCCGCTCGGGATACTGGCCGAAGGTCTTGTCGGTGGCGTCCACGGTAGCGATTGGAGTCGGCGCGACTGCTCGTCAATCTGTCGGGCAATCGCCTGAAAGTCAGCCGTCGAGTCTCTGAGCGCCTGATCCCAGGCGTTCACCATGTCCTTAGCGGCAGTCCTGGCTATGTGGGCGCCGCTCGTGAGCTTGTCGATGTCGCCCCGGATCGCCGCCGTATTCAGTTGATTGAGCGTTACCATGCTCGCGACGCCGGTATCGGCCATTGATGCAAAAGTCTGCGGTAGGAGATCGCCCTTTTTCTTCAAGTCGCCAAGCGCCTGCTCTGCCTCCCGGAAGTTGATAGCGTTCAGTTGCGCCTCGGCTTCTTCCTTGAGGCCCGTAATATCCGTCTTCCATTGATCGGTTGCCTTCTCCACGTCGGCCGCCGAAGCGCCTGCCGCCTTTGAAGTGTCACCGAACGCCTTGACTATGCCCCCGAAGGGCTGCGGGAGCGCCTCAGCAACTTTGGCAAGATATGAGAACTTGTCACCTATGTCGGCGATGGTCTCTACCTGATTGACTATCGCCGCCGTAACACCGAGAATGGCGACCTGGACTTCAAGGAGTGGCTTCGGCAAACTCTCGGAGTTCGTCCGCATCAATTCAATAGCTAGTGCGATTCCGATAATGCCCGCTGCGATGCCCATGGTCGGGTTCGCCCACGCAAGCGCGACGCCGATACCGATGAGGATCGCTGCTACCGCCTCGCCATGTTCTGATGCCCAGTCCGCAAGTCCCGCCGCACCGTCCCTCAAGGTACCGAGGGCCGCGCCGATGTCGGAGAGTGTCTGTCCGCCAACCGCCGCCACGCCAGGGAGGATGGTTCCGAGCCAGTTAGTGAACCGTTCCAGGCGCGGCATGAGTTCTCCAGTATTCCAGTCCCGCAACTTCTGAAGCGCGGGTACGACATCACGGTTAATCCAATCGCCGAGTTGCCTTAATGCCGGTGCCAACCGCTCCTTGAGTTCGCGGCCGAATGCCTCTATCTTCGGCTGCACGCTTACTAGCCAATCGGCAAACTTCTTCAATGCAGGCAGGAGTTCGTTACCGACCTTGACCTTCAGCACATCGAAGGAGGCTTTGAGTTGCGCCATCTTGAAGCTGAAGGTATCGCTGGCCTCAGCGAAGGCGTTATCCGTCGCACCGAGGCCATCGTTCATTTCGGCGAGAACCTTGACATACTCTTCGCTCTGATTACCCGCCGTCGCTAGGACGCCCGTGAGAGCTCGCGCTTCGGGGATGATAGCCGCTAGTGCCTCGTCATCGCCCTCCAGTGCCTTCATCATGTCGACGAGGGTCGCCGCCAGCCCCTTCGTCTTGATCTCCTGCCGCAGACTTGCCGCCGACTTGCCTATCTTCTTCAAGGCGTCAGAACTTTGGGCAGCAGGATTCATGATCGCCAGGAGGGTACCGCGCAGGGCTGTGGCCGCTTCATCGGCATTAAGACCGATGCGCGTCATCACAGCCATTGACGCGCCTACTTCTTCGATACTGACACCCATCTGCGAGGCAACAGGGACAACCTTGCCGATGCTACCGGCGAGGTCTTCCGGCTCGCCCTTGCCGTATTTGACGGTGTTGACAAGGGCATCCGTGACACGGTTAGCCTGGTCTGCCGCCATGCCGTAGGCGTTCATCACGGAGGTCACGGCGTCGATGATGGTCTTCGTCTCTCCCATACCAGCAGCCGCAGCCTTTGCTGACGACGCAACAGCGGCCAGTGCCTTTTCCGTATCTAGGCCGGCGGACGATGCGAAATAGAATGCCTCGGCGAGTTCCTGCGGCCCCTTGCCAACCGCCGTCGCCATCTTCAGGAGTTCATCACGAACCTTGCCGACTTCTTCCGGCAGTAGACTCGCCAGCCCAACAGACTGCGCCAGCGCCTTCTCGAAGTCGGCTGCTGCCCTGACGCCGGTTACGGCGAAGGCCGCGCCCGCTGCTACGCCAACAGCCGTAAGGGCACCTACTGCCTTAACAGCGGTAGCGCCCAGACTTGTCAGCCGTCCACCGAGTTGATCGATGTTGCCGCGTAGCCCCTTGAGTGCCGCTGACGCCCGATCTTGAGCCGTGACTTCGATCTTAACTACGTTGGCCACGTCGTATCGCTTCCTGTTCTCGCTTCACCTGCCGTTTCGCTACTTCAAAGGCCAGCATCATCTCCCACATGGGAGCGCTTACCTCAGATGGCAGGCGGTGTAGTTTCTCGACGCAATAAAGGATCAGTCCTTCTAACTCTTCGTGGTCCCTAAAAAACGGCTCGCACCGTCTCCGATTAGACCACTGACGCGCATGATGGCGTTCGCCAGGTTGTTAATGGCGCTCACGTCCGCTGCACCCAGCGCCTCCAGGTCTTCAGGGGACAGGGCCGGCTCGACCACACCAAGAAGGCATATCCGCTTCAGGGCATCTGCGGTGTTCATGTCGCCCAAATCGCCCTGCACGGCCGCAAAACGGTCAACGCTGATGCTCTCGATGATGATCGTGCCGACCCCATCCAAGTCATACTCCTGGCGCCGCGTTCGCAGCGCATCAAGGAGTTGGTCTTTGGTCAGTCTCGGCTTGCTTTCGCGGACACCGCCCGCTTTTGTCGCCATGACAGTTCTCCTCCCTTGATGATGATTGCCCGATGGCTGTGACCATCGGCTATACAGTCCGTCCAGATTGTGCCCGGCGCTTCTAGAACACCGGGGCCTACTTCTACTTTCACGCGCACGTCGCGGAGGCCGTTGGTGATGACCAGCGGGTCAAGTTTGTAGCGCTCCGCCCGCAGTTCCCATTCCGCCTGCCAGCCCTCGAATACCCAGTCGTAGACAAGGCCGGCCTTGCAGCCGTGCGCCCACAACTCGGCGACAGGACCGCGCAGACGAACGCCACCGACTTCATGTAGCGACTTCATTCGGCCTCCGTGCAGTAGCGAACACACCCACCGGCCCTTCGCCTTCCGTCTCGATGTTGATCTCCTCGAATCCCGCCTGCTCCAGCGCGTAGCGGAAGCCCGCCGGCGTCACCCGCCAGTAGTCTGGCGCATGGTGGATCGCAAACTTGAAGACCCACGAGCCGATGAACAGGCCGCCCGGTATCAGGCAGTCGTGCATCCGCATGAGGGCCTTGAACGGCTGGGCGATGTGCTCTAGCGTCTCCAGGCAGAGGACGGTGTTGAAGCCGTAGTACAGAATCCGAAGTGGCTCCATGATGTCGCCTACCATGTCGACGCCCTTGCCCTCCTGCGTGTCCAGGCCGATGTAGCTCTCTTGCGGGAACAGGTCGCGGCAGGTGCCGTTGATATTCAATGCACCCACTTCGAGAACCGGCGCTTGCGGCGCCTTCTCCTGCACGACCCGCTCGACCCATTGACGGACTTCGCGTCGCATTACGCGTGCTTGAACGTGACGGTTCCCGACGGCTTGATCGTCCAGTTGAAGGTCGAGAAGTCATCGTAGGGCAGGCTCAGTTCGTCGACCGACACGTAACCGCGCCCGTAGAAGTACTGCGTGTTGACGCTGGACTTCGGGTAAACGTAGAAGTAGCCCTGCACCTTCGCTATCGCGTCATCCGTCACAATGAAGGCCGCGTCGTCGTAGAGGCCCGTAATCGTGCAGGTGAACGTGCTGAAGGTCGGCTGCTCACTGCGGTTGGTGTCGGTGTGGACAGTATCGTCGACCCACTCCGCTCCCATGTCGATGCTAATGTTGCGAGTCTCAGCGATGCGCGAGGGGCTTACCGTAGAACCCCAATATACCGCTGCGTCTCTGCCTAGTAACGTGCTGATATTGCACCTTCCTCTCTAGTGTGTTACACTTACGGTATGACTGAATGCGCCTGTGGATGTGGACTTCCCCTGCCTCCGCGTAGCAGGAAGAACCCGAACCGTAGTGCCCGTTTCGTTCAGGGTCATTGGGCCAAGACGGGTGCCTTTCAGCAGATGAAGCGAGGCGCACGAACGCCACCATCTGCTAATTGGGCACCGCCAACTGGCCTTTGTGAATGTGGATGCGGCGAGTCGACCGCCATCGCCACAACCGCCAACCATAAGCGCGGGCAATATATCGGGTATCCCTTGCGCTTCGTTCATGGCCACAATGGACGGGTTACGACTCCTACTGGAGCTGCTAACCCACGTTGGAAGGGCGGGAGAATGAGGCAATCCGGTTATGTCATGCTCTTGAGGGATCGCCGATATGTGGGGGAACATGTCCTTGTATGGGAGGCGGAGCATGGCCCGATTCCCGTAGGCTCTCAGGTTCATCACATCAACGGCGTGCGAGATGACAACCGCTTGGAGAATCTGGTTTGCCTGACGCGCCAGCAGCACAAGACACTGCATCAGCACACGCCCGGAAGTTATCATGCGTACATCTCCAATGCCGAACTGCTTGAGACTTATCGTTCGCGCTGGATTCTGCTGGGTCACCCGCCCAATTCGTCCGAATGCGGCAATCGCAACAACATGCCCGATTGGCGCACCTTCTGGCGCCGCTTCGATTCCATCGAACGTGTCCGCGAACTCGCGCATCCCTAATTCCTTTACGCTACATATTCCAGGAGTTCTGCCATTCGCCGCTCGACCGTATGCGGCTTGACTGCTTCCAGTTGTCGCCCTGCAAACTCCTGGCGCTCCTCTGGGTTCGCTAGATAATGCCTGACCAGCCGCTCCATTTCCTGCGGCGAGTTGTAGATGGGCACGGTGTCCTCGAAGATGTCCTTAAGTTCGGGCCGGTAGTCGCTTATCTGGAACAGGCCACAGGCGGCGAGCTCGTAGGTTCGCGGCCCGACTGAGTACGCCTCGCCCCTGTCGATGTACTGCTCGGCCTCGAATGTGCGCTCGGCGCGGTGCATCGAGAGCCCAATGGTGGCGCCGCGATATATCTTGGCCGTTGTCTGGTTCTCGATGAGGCGCGGACGGACGCGGGAGTACAGCGGCCAGTCGACTTCGCCGGCGATGCCGTCCCACATCCCGCCGTAGAGCCGGAGGTCGATGCCCTCCCAATCGGCTTCAGCGATGAAGTCGCGGCGCGTCTTGAACCCGGTGCCTACCATGATGACGTGTTGGTGGCCAGGGGCCGGCCCGCGTCCTGGGTGATGTATGGCGGGGTTGTACGAATGCCCCAGGTACGCCGTGCGGTGGTTGAATGTCTGGTAGCGAGGAAGGCTGTAGCGGTCGTTGACAAAGCAAGCATCGAAGTGGCTGGCCTGGCCCCTGGCCCAGAACTCATCCTCATATGGGCATTCGGTGAAGTACGCCCACACCTTGAAGCCGTCCTTGCGGAACATATCGATGATGCTCATGGGGAAGTACATCGGCGAGATGAGGTAGACGGCGTCGACCTCGTGATAGTGGGCAGCGCCGAAGACGGGCTCTGAGGCAAGGATGTTAGCGCGCAGTTCGCGCGGTACGCTGCCCGTCTCCTGCTCGATGAACTTCGTCCAGGAGTGGAATAGGTTGAAGCGGTGCAGGATGTCATAACTGATGACGTTCTTCTCGCCTAGGCACGCGCGCAGCCCTGCCAGATGCCCAGTGTAGACATCGCGGGTACTGAAGGCGTGCGGCGAAGAGACAATCATCACTCGCATCGCTGGAGCCTCACGTTAATGATGCTGTTGTCGCCCAAGCGCTCCCGGTCGATGTATGCCCAGCGCGCTATCCCGTAGAGCCGCCGGTGTTCGTCGAAGCCCTTGCCATCGACGAAGTAGTCGAAGGTTCGCGGCACGAAGAAACTGATATGCGTCGGGTCTGCCATCGCATCGTCGGACGGGAAGATCGGAACTTCGATCTCCAGTTCGCCCTCCTCAACCGTCACGCGATGGCATTCGTTCACCGTCTGTACCAGGAACTCGCGCGGGATGTGCTCAAGAACGTGTAGCATCCGCACCTTCTCGAACGTGCCATCCTTGAAGGGCAAGTGGCGGGCATCGCAGATGACGTCTGGACGTCCGGCGATGTCAGTCGCTAGGTAGCCTTCGTCTCGCTTGTCTCCGCAGCCGATGTCGAGCCGCATTTCCTGCACCTCGTGTACCCGTGATCAATCGCTTCTTCCATATCCTTGAGCGGTATGAGCCAGTCCTTCTCGGTCCAGCAATCGCCGTCTGTCCGATGGGCAATGCACCCCTTAACCACGGCGCCGTATCCCTGAGCAATGAGTTCATCGCGCTTGTCCATGTGGACTCCTATTCCCTCTGCGACAGGGGCAAGACAATATCGGCAATCCTGAACGGCCGGTTGCCGAACAGGACATAATCAAACGTCTCAGCGATATCGCCGAGAATCACCCAGCCGGTAGTACTAAGACTGAGATCGTTTTTGAACGCGGTCTCAGCGTCATAGACCATCTTGTCGAGGGCGAGTTCAGCGCCCTCGCGCGGTTCCTCCATCACATCCATATAGATGCGAACCATAACGTCCCGCTGTCGGCGGAAGCTAGTTGTTGACAACTGGTTAGCCGTGCCTCTCGTTAGGAAGATTGCGGCCGCCGGCGTCTCAGGCGGCGCATCGGGTTCACCGATGGTCACCGTTTTGAACCAGCCTTTGCCGCTAAGGTAGGACTGGATGAGTTGCAGCGCGGTAGTTATATAGGCCATCAGTTGAGTTCCGAGACTATGCGTTTAGCAATACTTCTAAGCATTGACGGAGCCGCCCGATAAATCATCGCCATGTTGTTTTCTACCCACTTCCTGGCTCGACGCCGCCGAGGACCGCTACCAGTCGACGCGAGTATTTCCAGTGTGAGTCCCTTGGTTTGACGACGCACGGGATTCAACTTGGCACCTTGAAACTTCGGCCGCCCTGTCGCCCATGTTCCCTTCCTGCGAATTAATGAGGCGGTGCCCCTTTCCTGTCGCTCCTCGATCTTCTTCAATCCTTCGGCAATGATCGCCTTCTTGACAGTCTCGGTCAGGTTCTTGGTAAACAGCGGCCCACTGACCTTTACATTGATGTTCAGCGGTGTAGCCATCGTTATACTCCCACACGCCCATATGAAGCTTTGAGTGCCTTCTCCATCGCCCACAGTCCGAACATCTTGGTCTCGACGGAACCGCCTTCTGCACTAGCAATGACACCTGTCCAACCGGACTTGCCCTGCTCATGCTGTGCGATAGCACGAGCGCGGCAGTATTCCTCGATATCGCCCGGCGGCGCATACTTGACGATGGCCGCTGCATCCAAGTGGGCAGCAGCCGTCGTACCGTTCACGGCTCGCACGACGGTCAGCGTGCGCGGTGCGTAGATATCCTGATTCGTCAGATGCGAGGCCAAGACAGAACCGTCATAGGCCCGCTTCACCGCGAGACTATTGCCGCTGACGGATTCCACCAGCATCCGTTCCGACTCGACGGTGATGATTTCGCCCGCCTTGACTTTCGTGCCATCTACGACAGCGACTGTCGTCCCTGCCTTATCCTGCGTCAGCGCCGCATTCGTGTTCGTTCCGACATCAAGTAGGCCCTTCGCCGAGACGAACATGGCCTCCGTGCCGATGAGGATGGTGTTGCCCACGTCGATGAGTGAACTGTCACTGACATCTAGGGCCGTCTCGGAACCGTCGTCAGCTTCTGCCAGCGCGCCGGCGGCCTCCGTGTCCTCGCAATAGGCCCAGCGTCCAGCGACGGAGATGGACCGTTGCGGCGTGTCGCCCGGCTCGAAGGCAGCCGAAGAGGACAGATCAATCTCGATGCTGCCATAGGGCGGGCCGTTGGCCGGTTCCTTGAAGTAGTCTGCGGCAACGATCGTCGTCGGCGTCGTGTCCTGAGCCTTCGCCTGTAGGAGCGTTACGGCGAGTAGATCGTCGTCGGGGAACTTCAGGACGTAGCCGCCCCGTCCATTCTGTGACGGCCAGCGGTAGAGTTTCGTCGCCGTCTCCGGGATGAAGCGCCGCCCGAGTATGTTTTCAATGTGCTGAGTCGCAGCCTTGATGTTCCGGAGGATAAGTGAATCGAGGTCAGGACCGGCAAGTCCCACGTCGGCCTTGACCGCCGTGACCGTCGTATAAGCTCGGGTTGCGGTGTTTCCCACGACTCTTCCTCGCTATCCATTCGGTTTGCCCGTCGTCATCCAGCCGCAGAACTTGCAGTGCAGGACGCCTTTGCCTGGGTGGTATTCCAGCGGCTCGCCATCGCGCGGGCAGGCTTGCGGCGGCTCAGTCCGCTGACGCTGCGCCTCTTCGCGCGCTTCCTGCGCTATCGCCTGTAACTGTGCCCACGACATCAGCAGATCCCCACCATCGGCGCCGTCAACTTGTAGAACGACGCGACCTGCGCCGCCGTCAGCGCCTTGCCCGTGATGAAGGGCAACGCGATGCGCCCGTGAAACTCAAAGGTCGGCGTCGCCGTTACGCCGCTACAACCGACAGTCAGCGGCGTTGCGCCGGGAATCATGTCAACCAAGTTGCCCGTCTCTGTCGTACTGCCGTCGTTGACCGCCACACCGTTGACGTAGAGATAGACAGTAGGTGTAGCGGCAGTCCCGTCATACGTCGCCACGACGAACTGCATCTGGCCTAACGTGATGTCGGTGGCGGCGCTAATAGCTATTTCACTCGCGTTCGCCGTGTCGTCGTACATCTCGAAGTCAAGTTTGCTGGCGGCGTCGAGCCAGAGCCGGTACTCGCGATCCGTACCCGCTACGTCGTACTTAGCCATGATGCAGTTGTTAGTCACCCTATTAGGCCGAATCCAGGCACCGAGACTCATGCCTCCCGTGCCGGCGAAGCTGTAGTCGGCGTGGTCGATGCCCGCCAGGTGGTGGTCGCCGGTCGGGTGGAAGTGGTAGGAATAGAGGCCGCACGGCAACTTCAGTGGGGCATAGTCATGCTCCAAGTCCTCCGCTGCGCCGGCGGTCTCACGGGGCACCAAGTCGCCAATGCCGATGCCTGTAACAAGTTGGCCCGTAGCCTCCCAGAAGGGAAACAACTGAGGTGTAGTCGTCCCGAGGATCGTCAGGATGTCGTTGAGTTTGCCATCAAGGCCACGAATGTACACGGTCATCGGCTGCCTCCGTTATGGGTTGCTCGGCGGCAGTTGCCTACCGCCGAGCGCACCCGAACTTGTTACGACGCCGTCATGTAGGCGCCCTCTTCGAGCGGGATGTAGTAGGCGTGCCATTCGATCACGCCCGTCGTGTCGTCGCCCGTCTGGACTTGCTGGATCGCGTCCAGCGCCCCAGGCATACCGATGATGATCGGGTTCTGCTGGAACGCTGAGAGGGCATAGCCGACGCCGATGACAGGAGTATTGCCGGTGCCGTTGAGGATGACCGCCACATCACCCGTTAACTGATACGTGGTTCCTGTCACATCACCAGTGATGGTCGTAGCCGCGCAGAGATCGACGGTGTTCGTTTCTTCCTGAAGTTTAAGCGTCGTCGCGCCGCCGTCTCCTGCAGTTACGCTCTGGCCCCACAGTAGGGTCACGAGCACCCGGCCGTAGGTAGCGAAGATATTGCCGTCGGCGAGAGTTGCCAGCGTCTTGTTAACGTGGATGCCCAGCGTGCTCTCTCGGATTGCCTTGCCTTTCCACTGTCCACTCATGTTCTCTTATTCCTTCCCCGCCGTCCTCTGTGGGCACCCTTGGACGCCACGGCCTCAGCCACGGCGACCGGCTCCTCCAGGGGCGGCGCTATACTCTCGACTTCTTCTTCGGGTTCTTCGGTGGCCGCCTCTTCGACGGCCACCGCTTTCTCTTGTCTGGGTGGAGGCGCTTCCCTTAGATGGCGGAGTGCCGAGTTGAGGTGCGCGAATACGTCAGCCTCACGACCGAAGCGGTTGACTAGGAAGGACACAACCTTCTGGATGTCTTCTCGCGCCGCATCTATTCGTTCTTGGAGTTCGTCTGCCTCAGCCATCTAGGTTATCCTCCTTATGCGTTCGCTACGCCCGGCCGCAGCCAGCTCGTCATGTTCGCCGGCTTGCGCTGTACCTTGAGGTCGTAGGGGACGTACAGGATGCAGCCCGGCTGCGTCCCGCCCGCGCCCGTGTCCGTCCAGTCCATGCTGATGTGGGTGTAGCCGTCGCTCAACTGCGATGCCTGTACGTCGAAGACGATGATCATCTCCGCTTCGGCAGAGGTAGCGTCGGCGGTGTTGGCGTGGGAGGCCGTCTGCGTTACCTCGCTCCATGCCTCGTCACCGTCGAGCGCCGTTTCCTTCTTCTGCCAGTATCTCGTCATACAGGCCAGGTCTGTGCTAGTCCCGCCGGTGTAAGCAGTGTGCTCGACAAGATGTATCGAGTAGTCGTCGTTGGCGATGCCCGCCGCCTTGAACAGGACGATCATCAGGCCGCCGCAGTTCTCCATCGAGATACGCTTGCCGGTCATGTTGCCGGTCTGCGTATCAACGGGGGATATTCCGACGCTGAAGTCGCACACTCGGCCCAATCCACCTGGGTTGCTTGCCATTACACTTTCCTTTCGCCCATCTCGGCAGGGGTTTCAATGCCTACCGGGTCTTGGCCTGGGCGGGGGGGTTATTGCCCGCCCAAGCTGGCCTTATTCGATTGTCTAGCCCCTCTCGCCCAAGGTCACGAACGGGCTCAAAGTTGTACTCGAATTGGCTGGTGTCAAGGCGCTCATCAACCAGCCTCTACCGTCAACCCGCTCAATAATACGGAAAGTTGTCTGGTCTGTACTGAAGTGGAAATGCGGCGAGGATTCCGCACGCATTTGCATTCTATCTCCTATAAGATAATATCCAAAATCTATAAAGGAGATGTCCTTGCCGCTGCCAGCGCCACCGATGGTCGGAACCTTCTCCGTCAGGATCAGGGGTCGACCTAGAATCTGCGCGGGCGGGCCGTTGACGCCGTTGTTCAGCCAGATTGCCCCGCCGCCGGTGCCGACGCTAAGGCTCATCGTCGCGAGTTCGGGGAAGCAGTTGATGTTCGCGACCCAGACTGCGCGACCGAGCGAACCCGGTAGCATCTGGGCGTACATCTTGACCAGGTTTTCCCAAACGATACTGTCGGCGACTTGCCCCGTCTCCTTCGTCACGGTGACGAGGGCGGGACTGTTCAGAACGCCGAGCGGCTGACCGACGCCGTTGCCGGTCAGGAAACCCACGTCCTCATACCAGGCGATTGCCTCGGGCATCATCTGCTCGATAAGCGCCGCGAAGGACACGATGGAGTCCTGCAACAGTTCGTTCGGCACGTCGCAACTGGCAGCGAGTTTCGCTGCCTGGAGTACGACACGTCCGAACTTGGCTTCGGATTCGCCGAGCGTTCCGCTCTCCTCGATCCACGTTCCGGTAATGCCACCGAAGACGCTGGAGGCGTGAGAGGTCGAGTCGATACACGGGAAGGGAACCCGCGCCGAGTCCATTGGAATGACCCGCGCACGCGGGCGAACAACGGATGTCTCCAGGGCGAGACGAAGCAACTCTGATCGCAGGACTTCCGGCACTAGAAAGCCGCCGGCTGCGGGATCAATCGAACTGTAGTCGTTGCGAATCTTGCGCCAGCGGTCCTGGCCGGCCAGGTTGCCGTGCCAGATCGATTCAAAAAAGTCGGCGGTATTCTCGAACTCCTTGTCGAGGGGAGAGCCGAGGGCGTGCTTGTTGTAGGCCGCACCGTGCGCCTTGGCGTCAGTGCCGACGATCATCTCCGGGCGCTTCACGCCGTAGGTGCCAAGGGTCTTCTCCAACGATTCCTTAACGGTCTCGTCGATGGTTGCACGGAGTGCGTCCTGGCCCTTGAATGCCGCATCAATGGATTCTTTCACGATGTCGGCAAGCTGGCCTCGGTCGTCGGTGGCCTTGGCATACGCCTTGACCACATCGGCAAACTGGCCGGAGTCGATCAGCGCCTCGACGCGCTTGCGGTCGCCCAACAGTTCTTCAAGCTCTTCGGGCTTCTCGGGAATTGCGATCTTTGCCATATCTAGTCTCCTTCGCGGGCTGTGCCCGCCTTTACTGCTTCTCTAAAGTCAAAGGGCGGCAACCCCGGTCGCTTGACAACCTGGGCGACGCCCTCTTTGAGTCCTTCCGTAATCGGGGATGGTTCTGGTACGGGGTCCGGTTCAGGTTTCGGCTCATCAATAGGTGGAGCGATAGCCTGCGGAACCCAGTCGGGCACGTTCTTGAAGCTGCTCAGGTTGAAGATGCCGACGCGGTTCTCCGCCTTGCCCCCTACGACGCCATCGGCCAGACCGATATCGACGGCCTCTTGCGCCCTGAACCAACTCTCAGCCCGCATCCGCGCCCGCCAAAGCGGTTCATCGCCGCCGGCACGCATGGCGTAGAAAGACGCGATGGTGTCGCCCATCTTGTTCAGCGTCTCCGCCATCTTCGCGTGGTCCTGGGCGTCGCCCATCGTCATGCCGTTCGGCTCGTGAATCATCATGGTCGAGCCTGTCGCCATGAGAACGGTGTCACCCGCTTGGCTGATGAAGGACGCGCTGGAAGCGGCCAAGCCATCGACGACGGCGTGAACGGCTGCCGGGTGATTCTTCAATGCGTTGTAGATGGCGACGCCATCGAACACATCGCCGCCCGGCGAGTTGATCCGCAGGTTGATGATCTTGGCCTTGACGCCCTGGAGTTCCTTAGCAAAGTCGGAGGCCGTAATGCCCCAACCGCCGATCTCGTCGTAGAGCAAAACCTCAGCAGTCTCGGCAGTCGCATTGCGGATTTCGTACCAGCTCTTCATGCTGTCCTCAGTTCCCTTACTCCATTGCGTCAGACAAACCGCGACGCGCTGGTCCTGCTTGGGGTATTCCTCTTTCAATTCGCTCATACAGCGGCCCATGAACGTAGGTTTGTCTTCGTCTTTGTTCGGCTTCGGAAGTGGCATAGGCTCAATCTCCGGGCAAACAAAAAAGCCCGCATCTCGCAGGCTCCGGTGAACCTGTAGATCGGGCTTATAGCCTCACGGACTTTACGGCCCCGGCTCTTCGCTCTGGCCGCTGACGGTACTGGCTCTTCGCTCTCGCCGTCGTCCTATTCAGTTGTCAAATTGCTAAGGTGATTATACGCCTACTTGACGGTTTGTCAAGTCCCTTCGCGTGTGATGACCCACACAAACTCAGTCATTGAACCATCACGTCCTTTTTACACCTCGCACACCAAACTTCGCCGCCTTCATTCAGGTTCTTCCCGAGAAGGCGTCCGCACCCGCAATATGCCTCATCGACAATCGACACGGCCTTAGCGGGCGCCGCGAGTTGCGGCTGCGTGAAGGTGGCTCGTAGGGCTTCTACGACCGCCGTGGCAGGCGGAAGTTGCGGAACCGGCGGAGGCGGAGGTGCCTCGTCCAACAGCGCGACTTTCGTCGGCGTCATGTTTGACGGGATGATTAGGGTTCCTTCCGTAATCTCCGGGTCGAGGCCGAGACCGTCGCGTCCCTCTTCCCATGTCTCCAGACCAGCTTGCACATTCTTGCGGTGCCGCTCGTGAATCTTGTCAACATCCTCCTGGAGAGCCCGGATATCGCTCAGGTCGAATGCTACTTCATCGACACCTGCGAAGTCCGGCACAATCTTGAGGTTCAGTACATCGTCTAGGTCAGACAGCAGCGGCGTCATCGTCAGGTCCCAGAACACCTGCCAGTCCTGCCGCTTGTTGGCATAGGATGAGGACTCGTAGCCGATAAGCAGGCCGAGGATCGAGCCCGGTATCCCGAACGCCATCGCGATCCGCGCCTCGGAGACAGCGTCCAGTTCCTTCGGGAGCGCGTCGCGGAGGCCGCGGTTCAGGCCCATCTGGTTATACGTCGCCTCGGTCGCATCAAGGACGAGCGTCCTGTGCCAGTTAGACGGACCCGACGCTCGGCTTTCGAGCAGCGCCCTAACATCATCGCGCTGCTGTTGGCTGAGCTGGTTCTTCACGCTCAGCACGCCACCGATACCAGCGCCGCCGCGTTCGAAGAAGGTCTTTAAAAAGTTCTTCATGTAGTCGTCGATATCGACGCGAGCGGCAATCGCCATCAGCGGCGGCATCCCATAGTAATCGTTCAGCGGGTGTCGCGTCTTGAATTGCATGATGTCTTCGGGCGGATACTCGACCTTCCCCGCACCAGTGTTGTACTCATAGGCTTTGATGAACTCGCCGCCGGGGATAATGCGAACGCGGTCCGGCCGGAGCCGCCAGAGTTCAGCGATGTTGCCGAGCGGCCCGCGTGCCTTCAGGATGTAGGCATTGCCGGCGAGGCAGCGGTCCATAACGACGGTGCCCCAGAGTTGGCTGCGGCTCATGAAGGGGTTCGGGTTGTTCAGCAGACGGACCAGCGGGTGATCCGGCACTTCCTTGACAAAGCCGTTACGGATGAGACGACTCGGCACCTGATAGTACGGCGTCCCCGTCGCCCAGAGGTTGCGAATCTCGTTACGAATCTGCGGACTGGAACGCTGCCGGCGCGTACCCATGATGTGCGGCTCGCCCGCCGATGTCGCCAGCATCTCAATGGCTGCGAAGACGATCTCGTTCCGCATGTAGGCGCCGGAGAAGCCGAGATAGTTGCTGCCCATCGGAGACATGCCCGCGCCGAAGGTTGAAGATATAATGGCGGGAGCAGCGTTGCGGACGAAGGGAGAGGGAAGTGTATCAGCGATGAGTCCCATGTCGGAACCTCCTAATGTGTACGTAGGTAGGCTATCCAGAGACCAATGAGGGCACCAACAATACACCCGCTCAACCAGATGGCGAAGATGGCAAGTAACATCAGCACAGTACTACAACCTCCTTGCCGCCTCAAACACTGAGAGGGCGAACCCGAGGGCGCCCGCCGCCACGATGAGGACGACGATAGCGGTGAGGACGAGGATCGCCCACTGCGCGAGCACCTTGCGGTCGTCAGCATCAATGATTTTCACTGTTCGGAACCTCGCGGCGCACGACGTAGAGGGCATCTTCCATCGGTTGGCCACAGATTTCACACCACCCGGCAGTACTGACCCGCTCATGTCGGCATGTTTGCCTCATCCCCGACATTATACGCTTAATTGTCAATACAGGTAAGCGGATCATACCAGCATCATCCCTATTCCCACCGGCTCCGTGCTCGCGCCGGCCGCTATCGCCGCTGTGTACGCTTCCCAGGATAGGCAACCCGCCATCGCCGCGTCGATCTTCAGCGGCGAGTCCGGGCGCTCCTTCTGGATCACCCACAGTCGGTTGCCGTCGTCATCCGTCATGGACAGCATGTGTTTGTGGGCGTTCTGGATGCAGGCAGCGAAACGCGGGTCGCCGTCATGGGAGAGGGCGCCAGTCTGTATCGCCTCGCGATACGCCAGTAGCGAGAACGCCATCTTGCCGTACTTGGTCGTGTCCCAACTCACGACGATGTCCGCCCCGTACCGGCCCGCCCAGGCCGCGACCATGTCCCGCCAGTAGAAGGGGTCGAAGTTGCCGCGCCAGACCTTCCAGCGGGTGAATGCCGCGTCGACAGTCGCGTCGACCTCAAAGAAGGGAATCTCTATCTCACCGGCACGCGTCTCTATGGGTTCCCAGTAGCCGACGACCCATTGGTGCCCGGTCACAATCTCGGTCCCGATGAGCGCGGTGTGGTCGCGCTTCGTCGAACCATCGAAGCCGAGCGTTATCAGCGCGCCGTCCGGCACGACGTAGTCGGGCTTTCCCAGCGTCAGCCATTGCTCGTAGTCGAAGGGCTTGTCCTCTTCGGCGACGATCTGATTCAGGTAGAAGCGCCGCGCCATCGCGGGCGACGTCCGGGGGTCGCGAATCTCAGCTAGTAGACGATCCGGGCTGACCCATTCGGAGTCGCCACAGGCGGCCAGGACACCCGACAAGACCGCCCCATCGTCATCCAGGTCAATGCCCTCCGGCGCTTCGAGCGAGTCATAGAGGAAGTCGCTCGCCAAACCGGCCTGAGCGATCTTCTGCGCTGTCTCATAGTCGCTCTGCGCATCGGAGTTCTCACCAGGCGCATGGGCATTGGAGATCGCCAGCACCCGCGAGGAGCCGTCGCGCGACTTCGCCACGTTGCGGGCAATGACCTTGCTCATCTCGTGACCTTCGTTGGAGCCGAGCCAGTGATGAGTTTCGTCCTTGATAACGCAGGTTGCACGCCCGCCCTCAAGCGCCCGTGGCGAACTCGTTACGGCCTGGATTTGCTGGCGCCCGTTGTTCGCGTAGATGATCTCCTTGCCGACATCGACACCGAACTCGGCGATCATCTTCGGCGACATCATGGCCGGGAAGATCGTCATCAGGTTGCGGGTCTGCTCACGCGAAACGGCCGCAGCCTGTATCCAAGCCGAATAATGCCGTTCCCCGATTGGTTGCCCGTTCTCCCAACGGTCGAACCGGCATGGCCCAACGAACTCAACACCACAAATCGCAGCCGCGAATGGGTCCTTACCCCACCCCTTCATCCTTCGCAGCATCCCCGAGCGATAGATGAAACGGCCTCGCTCGTCGACGGCATACCACCAAAGAAGGAAACGGGCTTGCTCCTGCGTGAACTTCCACGGGTCGCCAGCTAGGGGACCGTCCGGCTGGAGCAGGTATTCCGCCGTCCAGCCGAGGATGTCCCAGCCAAGCGTATGCGTCGGAAGGACAAACTTACCGTGCTTGTCACGCTGCCAGGTAGGGCCGGCGGTGACGGGCATTGCTAGCGCTACCACCGTCATCTCATTCTTTCTTTGACCGGGGAGGGCGGTCGCCAATCCGCCAATCTACCGTCCAGATAATGGCGCTCGCTTTGAGCTTCTCCCCGCTCATCCTTCCATCGCCTTCCTAAGCGTGGCCTGATTGAGTTGGGGCCATCGCAGACTGTGTGGGCATACCGGGATAGCCCCAAGGACTGTGATTGAGTGCTGTGCATTCGTGGCAGGTGATAATCCACGGGCGGGCCAACTCGTCGCCTATCTTCTCCCGACATTTCCAGCAATAGACGTTCTTATCAATAACGGCTTCAACTCTAGGTTCATTCATCCTTCCAGCGCCTTCCTGAATCTGCTTGGCTCCGCATCGTCCGGCAAGAAGTGATAGTAGACGTCCCATTGACGACGGCCATTATCGAATTCGACCTCCAGAAGCAAGTCGAAGTCTGCGGAGCGAGGTCGTCGGTAGAAACGCATATCGGCCACTTTGGCTGGTGCACCGAATATGTTGCGGACTTGTGTTCCCAACTGAATTTCCCACTCGCCTTCGTCGTAACCCCTCATCCTTCCAGCGCCTTCCTGTAGTCTTTAATAGCCACTAACGCCGGTCGCTCCTCGTTCGCCTTCGCTTCGACATACCTGATACGCAGGTCGCGGCGGGCGTCTAGGGTCGTACCCATCTCGCGTTCACGAGCACGGAGTTCTGTCGCCAGCCTCAAGTCGCCCTGATGAAACGCCGCCACCATCTCCACAGTATCGAAAGCCCGTTGCCATTCCGAATCGGTCCACAGAATACAATGAGGCATAGTCGAGACGGCATGCCACCATCGCTTTGTCTTCGCCGGCCACTTGCCCTTGAGTGGCGGGGCGTCCTCAAAGGGTCTGTCTATAACCTCGACCCAGTCGACGTGCTTATTCTGGTTGCGCCGCTGGTCTTCGGGTTTTGGTTTGCGTCCTACTATTGGCATAGCAATCAGTCCTCAATCAAATCGTAAATAGCATCAAAGTGGTACGCTAGCGGTACGGCGCAAACGACACTTGCAAAATATTCGACCGCCTACCCCCAGCATTGAACACCCAGCTCTTTGCATTCGCCCATCGCGTCAGCCCACGCAAACTTGAACTCGACTTCGGGCAATGGCACGAGTGACTTGTGCAAGTACACGTCCGGCTTCACTCGCTGTATCTCCCGCTCAATTTCTATTGCCCGTGCCCAGTCCTGCGGATATTGCTGCTTGGTCCGTAGCCAACTCCCGTCGTTCTGAAGTGGACAGATGAAACACGATGTCTGCGGAGGGCGAGGCCATGCGTGCTCGCTTATGAGCCACAAGCAATCCTCGCGCCTGATGCCCATATCGATCAGGGGATAGCGCAGTTCAACCCACTGCAAGGTCGACTCTCGCGCCCGACGCGCTTCATCGAGTGAGATGCCAATCCAGTTGATAGCCTTCGCGATACCCTGTTCGCGCATCCACTTGCGCGCGACGTATCCCTTCCATCTACCACTGCAATGCGTTGGGAACTTAGCCCCGTCTCTGAAGGCAGGAATACGCACATAGCCCTGCGGGTCGATGATGGTGTTATCTGTGTAGTCCGTCGTCTTGATGATCTGAAGTTCCAGGCCGATGCCAGCGAGCCGCGGTATCATGTGCGCCTCCACATAGTCAAACGTCGCCGTCTTCTCATAGCCAACGTCCGTGATAATGGCATAATCCGGCTTCGGCATCTTGCCAGCGCAGATAAGGGCAGCGATAGCCGTGCTCTGTACTCCCCCACCACAACTCCAGACGGTCGCCGTCTTACCTTCCAAGCGCTTGTCAGCATTACCCTTGTTAGAGCAGCGGTAGGAACAGTATTGCCGAACACGTCTATTAGTCACAAACGTCTTACCGCAATTCAGGCAGGTACTTTCCATCTCCGCCCCGTTTCTTTCCCCGTCTGCTGTGCATGATGAAAGTGACAGAGGGCGCGACCATTTGCCACATCGAAACGCGGACCACCGAAGCGAATAGGGACGATATGATGAGCGTCTGTGCTTAGTTGATCACAGTCGACCGCTTGGCAGATAGGGTGAGCAGCGAGTATGAGTGCCCTCCACTCTCGATGTCTGGCGCCGTAGCCACGCTCCGATGCTGATGGTCGCAGTCCTACCGATGCGAACGGCTTGCCAGGATGCAGTGCACATGGCTGAAGATTGTGGCATCCCGGCTTCCGACAAGGCAAGGACGGGGCCACTCTCATCTGTCTACTCCCTTTCGCCTATTATACGCCAAGCGTCAACAAGCCGGTCATTCAATGCGCTAAGAGCTGAAACGAACTAGCAAATACTTGTCCAGACCCCTTGACAACCGAGCGAGCATCGCCGATAATCAGGGCAGAGGTTAGGTCCATGAGTCAGCGGTCTTGTCATTTGCAGCATGAGCCCCGGAGCCTGGTCTCACGACCGCGACTCGGCCTAACCTCTGAGTCGGGCGATGGGGCTCTTCAATTTGGCAAAGAGGAGAGAACAATGGACAAGATGACAGCGCCCACTGACGGCGAGAGAAGATAGCAGAGGAGAGAACGATGGCACACACACCGGGACCGTGGACAATCGCTCCATACCACAGCCTTGGAGCAGAGCAGGACATAATCGCTCCTAACGGCCAGAGAGTATGTAGTGTAGCTGGCAGCAAATCATTTGACGAGGACACTAATGAATGGATCGAGCCAGACGCCCACCTGATAGCAGCCGCCCCCGACCTGCTGGCGGCACTCAAGGAATCCGACCGCGTATTGACGGGTGCGATAGAGAATCGTGCGGGTCCGTCGGAATTGAGGGTTGCACGGCGGATCACACGGGCTGCTATTGCCGCCGCGATGGGTCTGAGGGCCCCAGGGACGGACGGATGATAGTTAGAGGAGAGAGAACGATGGCACAGCGCGACGAACTTGAAGACAGAATCACGGAGTTGACCGTGAAGAATGCCACTGCCTACCTCCGCGCCATCAACGCCGACCTGCTGGCGGCGCTGAAGGCGATGCTACCTGAAAGTTGGGAGCCTGCCGATTACCTGAACAACCGAAAGAGGGCAATGGACATGGCCCGCGCCGCCATCGAGAAGGCAGAGGGCAAGTAGGCGCACGGCCCGACTAGCAGGAAAGGGCGCTCGCTACTCAGCGGGCGCTTCTGCATACTTCGCCGGCATAGGAAACAGTTCGACTAACTGAATAGACAGCGCGTCGATAGCCGTCTCCTCTGCGTCATGCCAGCGCTCATACACAGCGCCCTCACCTATGTCAGTCGCCAAGACCTCCTCTACCGGCCAGAAAAAGGGATGTAGTAGTTCATGGCAGACAAAGCGCCAACACCGCGTAGCGGGCATCGTGAGGGCTTCAGGGTACACCTTCACCTGCACCTCTCGATAGTGTCGGACGTGCTCGACGCGGAACACGCGGTCGTCATAGCTCCTCTTCTGAGTAAGCCTAAATGTCCACTGGCCGAGAGCGAGCGCAACCTGCCAGTCGCTCACCATGTCGGCGATGTCAGTGAGAGTCCTCATGCTAACTTCCGCCCTTTCCACGTAGCTCTCGCCCCCCTCTTCCCATACGCCACCGCATTCGCTATCGGACCGGGCTCAAGGAAGGCTGGGAAGGTGCGGGTGGCGAGGCAGAGCCGACAACCTGCATGATAATGGGGCTCGCCATCGCACCGGCAGACGGCCTCTTGAGGGTCAACGAGCCAGTGGTGGATGCACTCAGAAAACGCTACCCTAGCAACGTTGCCTAGCACCCTGCTAAGGTTACTGTGTCCTGCCCTGTACCCTGGCAGGACAGTACCCT
>Ga0315284_10003511_pt1 | contig 22316 bp, 21 predicted proteins | sample YL17G09_16_MG_FD_203696 | JGI IMG/M metagenome (GOLD analysis project Ga0315284, IMG submission 203696) | Sediment microbial communities from Yellowstone Lake, YNP, Wyoming, USA - YL17G09_16 | ecosystem: Environmental > Aquatic > Freshwater > Lake > Sediment | place: USA: Wyoming | collected... | reverse complement strand
AAATATTTTATTTTTATTCGTCACATTGTGCAATTTGCATCAATCCATAATGTTCCTATTCATGTTCATGTCATGTTATCAATTTGAAAATTTGTTTCAATGTGTTGTTTTTTTTCGTTTTTTTCTTTTTTTTCTTCTTCGTTTTTTTGGTGTCGGCAATTGCAATTGGTGTGCTGTTGCTTTTATTAGGGGAACAACTCCCTTGGGAACTCATCCGTGTGGGCGTGGGTGTGGGTGTGGGGGTTTTGTCAGTTGTTGTGGGGGTTTTTTTTGCATTCGGCGACCGTTTCACGGTCAGTTTGTGGGTTTTAGCGTCATACGTGTGATCAAAATACTCCATCGGCGAATACTTCAAGAACCATTCCTCATATTCAGGATCTTCGCGTTTTAAATTTTGATATTTTTCGGACTTTTTAGCCTTAACGTCGTCCAGCGTCTCCTGCTTGCCATAGCACGTTGTGCCGAAGCGTTGCAACAGCCCCGTCTGTTTCAGCCGGTTGCGCTGCTGAATGTCATGCAAATACTTGCACATGCACAAAATGCGCGCCACATCATAGTACGGCTTGTCCGTGTAAAGCATGGCCAAATACAGACTCAGCATGGTGTCCATGCTGGCAATCCGCACCCGTTTTTTTCCCACTTGAATGACGTTGTAACTGTGACACGCCACCGGTTTGTAAATGAAGGCCACCGGGTTGCGCTTGTTCCCCACCGCAATCTCGTAATGCTCCGGCACAATCTCGCCAATGCCCGAGTGTTTGATCACAACCACCCCCTTAAAGTTGTTGTCTTCCAACCGTTCTTTGATTTTGCGAGCGCTGGTCTCGGGATCCATGGACAGCACGTCAAAGTGCGGTATTTGCGCAAACAGCGCTTTCTCGTGTTTCGGCAGGTACCGCGCATAATGCGAAATGGCATACCCCCCGAAAAACACCAGGTCCTCATCTATGCACGAATTGCGCACCGTGCGAAACAGACGCACTTCTTTGTCATCATTCGCATCAATCGCATCATTCGCATCAATCTCGTCCGCGGTTGGACTTGGACCACCATGGCCATGGCCATGGCCATGCCCGCTGTATTTCCAATGCTTGTGCATGTGCTTCTGCTTCGGCGTTTGGAACGGCAGCATCAGCTCATTGGGAGTGCAGTTCTCCGCCTTCAGCGGATGGTGCTTGTTTAATAACGCCAGCCGCGTGCTCACCTTTTCCCAGCGGGACACGTCCCCCTCGGGGCGCGACAGCTCCAAATACATGCCCATGCGCAGCAGGTTCGGCGGCGCATACAGGATGCCGTCCACTTTGATTGCCTCCGCCCGAATGTTCTTGAACAGCGTCGGGTCCAGCTGCGTGATGTCCGCAATCCCCACGAAATTTACGAATACTTTGTAAGTGCCATGGTGCATGCCCGACTTTGCCTCAACTTCCGAAAATCCGTTCTCGTAAAACTCGTCGGCTAGATCCTTCGCGTGCTCCAGCGCGTTCGGCGAATAGAAATCGTAATCCGGGATCTCCGTTTTTTTGTCGTAGAACTGCGCCATCTCCGGCAAAATGTTGTTGATGGCCGTCCCACCATAGCACACCAATTTGTTCTTCTTTATGAAATTCTCCAATATGGCAATGATGTCCTTCATTTTAGGGTCGCTCGTTTTTTTAGCGCCAATCTTGGCCTCTATGGTTTCAACCGCCTGCTTCACCAGGTCTTGTTCCAAATCATCCAATGTTTTCAGATGATTGCTCATGATTTGCAATTATGAATTGCTATACATTTTTCATGATATAAATAAATTTTTAATATTGCAATAAATGCAAATAAGTACACTTTTATTATACAAATGGAAATTGTTTATAGTTCGACAAAATTGCTTAATATAAAACTATTAACGGTTGTGAACGGTAATGCGTGTTATGAAATACAAACGAATGACTGTCCAGTTAGACACGTGTTCGCGTCGCAATCAACCACCTACATTGCCATAAAACACAATGACACCCTTCACATTTTTAACTTAAAACAGGATGGCGTCTTTCCAGACGAGTTCAAAGGGTACATTGACCAAATTAGACCAAAATTACATACATATTTTAAAAGTGGGGGTTGGGTTAATGCTCGCGATGCGTTTACAATACAGGATGAGATAAATCGTCGTGATAATCCACATAAATTTGCAATCATACGCCAAATAACATCTTCACGACAATGTGAAAGGTTCATCGATTTATCAAATGCAAAAAGAATTGTTCATCAATTAAATGCTGCGCTTCAACTGACCTGTCCTGATTTTCATTTGAACATTGATTACATCACATCATTCCCTCAGGACAGCATTGCGTCGTTGTACACAGACATTTTTATAAATTCTTATTTCCAACCTCAAATAATATTATGTTTATTCACTGGAAATGATTGCGTGTCATCCATAACAATCAAAGTCAAGGATGATAGAACAACCATTGACTCCAAGACGAATGAACGATATGAGGGGCGAAAATTCAACACATTGTTGAGAGCGGTTGCAATAATTATATCAAAAAGTCTTAATGAAAGTGCTGAAAGATTAACATCTAGTGCAGCCAACATAATATCGGCATTGTTGATGATAAAACGTTTCAACGCAGTTTCACAAGAAGGAGACATAAGCAAATCCGCAATTTCACCAGAGAAACTTGATAAAGTAATCAACGATTATTTTGATCATCATGGTGGCATTGAAACCTATGTTGAATTGAATGAGGTTAACATTGCAAATGCAACGGCCGTGTTTCATGAAACTATTCCAAGAATGAACTGCAATCCACTGCATCGTCCTAGTTCATCAGTTCGCCGGCACAGAATTGCGTCTCCCTCCCGTCGTAAAACCACCTCCGTTCCCAGGCACAGAATTGCGTCTCCCTCCCGTCGTAAAACCACCTCCGTTCCCAGGCACAGAAGCGCGTCTCCCTCCCGTCGTAAAACCACCTCCGTTCCCAGGCACAGAAGCGCGCCTACTGGCGGAAAAAGGAAAACAATGAAAACATATAAAAAGGTCAAACAAACATAAGAAATGTAGAAATGTTAACGCAACTTCGGTAAATTAAATTTATTTGCAACAAGAGACGTGATGGCAGTCGTGGTCAGTAAAAAGAACGCCGCGCTAAACACGATCGTGCGATCAAATTCGGTAAATTTACGCGCCTCGTTCGGATTGGTCCTGAACCGCACCAGCAAAAACCCGATGATCAAATACTTTAACACCTCATTTAGCGTTTCCAAGTAGGCGGGCGCCACAGTCACAATGCCCAGCAGCGCAACAGCATATAATCCGTACCAGGCATACAACACGATGTAGTAAAACCTTTGAAACCACTCCTTCATCGCACCCGCGCGTTTAAATATTCGTAATATTATTTATTTGTAGTGTAATAGGTGTAATAAGTCCCACAATCACATTCAACCCTTTTGCCTCTTTTACCTCTTTTCAGTAAGCAATGAACCTGGAGCTCTCCAAATTTGACATGCGCTCCATCAGCTTTAGGCCCGATGAAAACAAGGGCCCCGTCATCGTCCTCATCGGCCGCCGTGACACCGGAAAAAGTTTCCTCGTGCAGGACCTCATGTTCCACCACCAGGACATCCCCATCGGCACCGTCATCTCCGGCACCGAAGCCGGCAACGGCTTCTTCGCCGCCCACGTCCCCAAGCTCTTCATCCACGACGCCTACAACACCGCCATTATTGAAAACATCCTCAAGCGCCAAAAGGCCGTCCTCAAGCAAATGAAAAAGGAGATTGAAACTTATAAGCGCTCCACCATTGACCCCCGCACCTTCGTCGTCCTGGACGACTGCCTCTACGACAACAAATGGACCAAGGACGTCATGATGCGCCTCCTCTTTATGAACGGGCGCCATTGGAAGATCATGTTAGTCATCACAATGCAATATCCTCTCGGTATTCCGCCCAATTTGCGCACGAACATTGATTACGTGTTTATCCTGCGCGAACCCTACATTGCCAATCGCAAACGCATCTACGAGAACTACGCGGGCATGTTTCCCACGTTTGAGAGCTTCTGCCAGGTGATGGACCAGTGCACCGAGAATTTTGAGTGCTTGGTGATCAATAACAATGCGAAATCCAACAAACTGCAGGAGCAAATCTTCTGGTACAAGGCGCAACAGCACGGCCCGTTCAAGCTGGGCTCTAAGGAATTCTGGGAAATTTCCAAAGATCTGCACTCGGATGATGAAGAGGAGAACTATGACCCCAAAAACTCCGGTAAAAAGGGGCCCAAAATCAACGTAAAAAAGAGCAAATGGTGAAAAAATTGCTTTGGCGCAACAAAAGCGCTTTTGTTGGCGCAAGGACGTTTTTATCTCAAACACATTCGTATCGTATCTCAAATCGGCCTCGGAGCCAACAACACTGCATTTATTTCTCTCAACACGTTGGACAAGTCAAACCCGGTTGCATTTGGATTAAATCGTATCAGCTTATTTCCGGCCTCTTTCAGGTAATTCTCTCTGATTTGCTCTTGAAGTGGGTCTCTGTCTTCGTGCCCGTTCTCGTCGCACTCCACCCCCAGTTTGTGGTCAACAAAATACAAATCAACCCGATATTTGCCCATGACATGCTGCCGCTTGACATTCAACACATTGCTGTATGCATTTGCAATGAACCCGATTGTTTGGGTTTCAATACACATTGCAAATTTGACAATTTTCACTTCTTGATTCACATCCACAATGTATCGGTTTCGCATGTTGAATGAATTTTTGAATATCTCAAATGCTTCTTCTGTGAGCATGAATGTGATTTTGTTTTGACCGCCATTCTGTTTGGGATCCACTGTCTTTGTCTGAATGTAATGCACATTCTCTCTGTAGTTTTTCTTTAAATGATGAACCAGATTATGTTTCTGTCTTGCCAATGACAACAACTCGTCCAGATTTCGGGTGAATTGCGATGGGTTCATTGTTTATATGGTGTGCTTTGTGGTGTGATTTATTGCGTATCATTTCATATACATGTTTGGGTTCATTTCAATTTTTTTATTATTTTTAAATCTTGTTTCACAAATTGTGAAGCAAGTTTTATTAAAGCGGTTTTATAAATGCCGCTTTCAAACCATAAAAACACTTACGGTAAAACAACTTAAACAGAGTCCGCCTATGCATAGTATAAACCCATCACCATGGAACCCGCAACACAACAACAACAACAACAACAACAGCAACAGCAGGAGCTGAACATCGTTGAGCTGATTGAGAAAAACCCCATCACCCGACTGTCGCAAGAATACAATGGCAGACTATTGTCCAAAATTCAGGAATCATTCACTGAATTTGAGCAACAGTTGTTTGTGAGTAGCTTTTATTGCTACTTGAACTATGATAAAATTATGGATTTCGTCGTTGATTTGGACAATGTCTGGAAATGGTTAGGATTTCAACAAAAGGTGAATGCAATGACATTGTTGGAAAAACAGTTCAAAATTGACATTGATTACAAAAATCTTACTAAGTCGGATGCCCCAAAAATAAAAATGAACGGCGGTCAAAACAAGCAAATCATCATGCTCACCGTTCGTTGTTTCAAGTCGCTGTGCCTGAAGGCCCAAACGAAAAAGGCATCGGAAATTCACGAATATTACATGAAGATGGAAGAGGTTTTGCACCAAATTGTGGAAGAAGAGACGGATGAACTCAAACAGCAATTGGAACAGAAAAACGCCGTCATCATGGAAAAGGACTCCATGATCCAGTCCACGAAGAAAGAAAAGCAGCGCGCTGTGGAGCAGGCGATCATTGGCCAGTTCCCATTGAACACGGAGTGCATCTACTTTGGCACCATTGACAACACGAATGCCGACAACGAGAAGCTTATCAAATTCGGCCACACGAACGACCTATCCACGCGCGTAATGGACCACCACAAAAAATACCAAAATTTCGTGCTGGTCGCCGCCTTCCGGGTTCAAAACAAGGTGGAGATAGAGAACCTGATCAAGACGTATCCGAAAATCAAGCGCAACATCCGCAGCATTGAAGTGGGCGGCAAAAACAAGACCGAAATCATTGCATACGACAGCACGAATTTCACGATTGAGCGCCTGAAGAAACACATCGCCGACATCATTCATTCGCGCACATACAGCATTGACAATTTCAACCGACTGATGCAGCGAAATGAAGTGCTGGAAGCCGAGAACCCTGAATTACAAAAAATGGCTGCAAAACAGGAACAGGAGCTGAACGAATTGCGGGAACTCATAGCCAAGCAGAAACAAGAGCTGGAGGTGGTTGCGGCGGGTCACCAATCGGTGTATGAAAACGTGCTGCTGCCGGAGGACGAGTTGACGCAGAAGTTCAACGAATTCATCAAAGTGGCGTGCATTGTGCGCCCCGACGTGGAGGAGTCGTCGGTCAGCATGGAGGGGCGATTCCGTCTGTGGTGTCAAACCAAGCCGACGAAGGAAACGTTCCATGCGCTGAAGAACTATTTGGATGTGCGGTTCAAGGCCAAACGCATTCGCGGGGTGCACGGCTACCTTGGCGTGAAACTGAAAACAGTGGAATACAAAAAAATGCCAGCATCGGAAATATCATCGCTTTCACTGAGTCCGAATGCGGAGACATTTCTGTTTGAACGGTGCCAATTTTCCGACTGCGGCAAGATTCTAAATTCGGTTTTATTAAAAGATTACCAGAAATGGAAACAGTCGGTTGGATTACCATTGGCCGAGACAGACATGAAGGATTTGAAGGCGTATTTGAATGCATCGCCGCATGCACTGAAAGCGACCGTGTGGACCGAGCAGGGAAACAATGAAGGGTACTATGGCGTGTCATTGCGCGAGGACTACTATGCATTAACGAATGCAAACAACAACAATGGCACCCCCATCGTTATTACAACAACGGGCAAAAAAGTGGAAAAACGGGAGGCGACCACGCACCAGATGTTGAGTTCGTGGCCCACGATTGCAAACGCCGCCTTGTCAGAAGGCGTGTGCGCCGCAAAAATGAGCCGATACGTCAAAGCCAAGACGGTCATTTCCGACTATTATTACTGTATTGGGGAACTACGTTCCCCAAACCCCTCCTCGGGGGGACATGCGTCCACTGCGTCCACTGCGTAGACCCCCCTGTTCATTGGGTTGTGATGGAACTGTGTATGGCTGGAACTAAATGAAATCAAACCTTTGGTGAAGCCTTTGGTGAAGCCTTTGGTGAAGCCTTTGGTGATGAAGCCTTTGGTGAAGCCTTTGGTGAAGCCTTTGGTGATGAAGCCTTTGGTGATGAAGCCTTTGGTGAAGCCTTTGGTGGTGAAGCCTTTGGTGAAGCCTTTGGTGAATCACGTTGTTCCATTTCGATTTTCTTACACAAGTCGGTCAACTTGGCTTTATCTTCGTTTGACAGAGAATTCATTGCTGGCCAGTAATATTTTGTCGGATTATCATCTTCATATTTGGCAGAGACCAATCTTTTGACAAAATTGTAATCACGTTGCAATCTACCTGACAGCAGTTTGAAATCATATTCTGAACCAGATGGTTTAGTCAATAATTCAAACATTGTTTGTTCATCGTCAAAATATTCGGGATATTGGTTTTTCACCTTGGTGTACCAAAACAATGAGTGACCTAAACGGTTACCGAAATGTCGTTGCATGAACTTTTCTTTGAAATCTTTATCTTTAAAAATATGCATCAAATCCGTATCTGATATTTGACCAATAGTGGTGGTAGCCATACTACCATCATTTTTCAATAATTCCGTTCTGATATAGTTCAATGCTTCGGGCATTTCACCAATGTCAAACACTGCATTAAACAAATTAATAGGGAACCCCTTTGTATATTGATGTTTGATTCCATAATTCAAATAAAATAGGGGATGTTCACTCCCTGGAAGCGTTGACAATGTTTGTGTTAATGTATCTTTGAACCATTTTTTCAAGACTTCATCTTGAAACAGTCTTTCAATTTCTTCCGCCGACACTGGTTTGTCTAGTGGATTCATACATTGCACTGTATTCGGATGAAACTGAGTTTTATCCTGGGGATTGCTTTTGCTTTGTATTACATACAAATTGCCATCTTTATTGTAATGGCTAAACCTGTTGTGTTTTTCTGCAGCAGTGCACCATCTTGTTTCTCTTCCGTAAAACTTTGAACCGGCTTCCGTTGTTGGGTGATAAACTATGTAATTTGGGGTTTTCAACACCACTTCAACATCATCTTCGCCTTCTTCTTTTAGTTTCTTCTGAAGAGCTGACGTCTTTGACCGTTTCAAATTCTTTTCTATTATTTGTTGCAATTCACCTTGTTTGGCATGAATGAACTCCTCTAATGCAGATAGTGATGGAAAATCTTTCAGTATCAATTGTTTCCCATCATTCTCTCTATTTTGTTTCAACACCTTGAACTTATTTGCATTGTCAATCAACCTTCCAATGTTTTCCATGCTATTCGGCACACCCATGTTCCCGGTCAAATAAAGCTGCATGACAAAATCAATCAATTCCTTGTTGTCCGTCATGCCAATGATTTCATCAAGCATTGGTTTGAATTTAGTTTCAACATGATTCTCATTATACATTTCAACGTCTTCCACCGGAGGAAACACAACCCCCTGCCTGCTTTTTAAAAATTCATCATGCACAATGTTGGGATACTGTTTTTTTATGTTTTTGTGAAAATATATCTTCGCGGTTTCAACTCCTCCGCCGAACCGTTGGCGTTTTCTTGTGTGTCTTGCATGTCTTGCACTGCATGTCTTGGATTTACCGCGACGACTTTTTTTTACCATTGTTTATGTATGATATGTATGATATGTATGATATGTGATGATATTATTATTTTCATGAATTTCTCTCTAATCTGAATTTCAAGAACCCTATAATTATTGTATATGTATAGTGCATAACCATGTTTTCAAAACGAAGTGGAAGCAAAGGCAAACGCCACTTTAGGCGGCGTTCAACCCGACACCGAAGACGGACGCATAACCGGAAAGGAGGAGGTAAAGCGGAGTTAGAAGCAGAACTGGCACAACTTGAAGCGAAATGGAGAAACGTCTGCAACAGCGGCGCCCCATTCAACTCGTTTCTTTATAATGATTACACTGAAAGAAAAACTAGGTTGCTTCAACAAATTACCGATGCTTCTCGCAAAGAAGAAGTAGGAATACCTGCTGCTGTAGCAGCGGAAGCAAGAGCAGCAGCAGCCCATGAAGCATTATTGGCTGCTAGCGCGAGGGAGGAAGCAGATCGCACAGCACGTCAGGCAGCAGCAAGACAACGACAGGCGCAGCAGGACGCGCAGATGGCAGCGTGGATGCAACGACATATGGCGGCGAGGGTACCACAGTAGTTGTGATAATCATTTATTGAATTTCTCTCTAATCTGAATTTCAATAAACCAATCAAGATGTTTATAAACATGCAACATATTCTTAAGTGCATCATCCGTTGCCAAGATTTATCCATTTTAATTGTGTAAAACGAGAGAAAATGGACAAATGATGTGGAATATATTCATTCAAATGTGGATACATTTAGCGGCCTTGGTCATGATAACTTTGCCCGGGGTTTCAGTGCGCCGCACGTATTTGATTGGCAAGTAATTCACGCCCACACTGCGCAAACGCCTGACACTAACTGCAGCCCGTTCTTTGACCAGCGTGGCTGCGCGTTTAATGACGTCTGCGTCAATTACGCCCGCTTTCGCCGTGTTCACAACAACCGCGTGCGCGCTGGGAAAGTCCTTCAAATGGAACCACATGGCGTGCTGCGGTGCCTTTTTAATGAGCGCGTCATTCTCGGCCTGGTTTGAACCCACTTGGATCGTGTAGTCGCCGTTGAAAATCTCGGAATACATTATGGTATTGTTTATGCATCATGTTATCATCATAAATTTAAATCAATTTAAATCAATTTTTTCACATTGAAAATTGATTTAAAAATTGAATGCCAAATCCAACCATTCATGACAGACAATAACATTGCCCACCACTCAACCAATAAGACAACCGCAATGAATTTCATCCGAAGAATGCTGAAACCCGCCGCCACAAATGCAACCACCACCACCACCACCACCAAATTAGGAAGGTGGCAGCTGCACTACGACCCCAAGGTCGTGAATTCCAAAGTGGATCAAGCGAATGAAGACCACTGCGGATGCTGCCATGAGCCTGCCCAGCACCAGTCACTGAAAAAGGAGCAAATGCTCCATCAGAAGCAAAAATGGCAAGAAAAACAACGACGCAGTTACACGCAAAAACAGTTGCAAAAAATTTCCGACTCAGAAGAGTATTACATTCCATACGTGATGTAAATGTGACGCACCAACCATCAACCATTTTTTATTCCATTTATTTATTTGTTCAGTTGTAAAGCACCTGCAGTTCCAGCGCGATGGAGTAGTCGTTCCCGTTCGGCGGAACGACGCTGCCGAACTTGTCCAGGAGCCGGATGGTCAGCTTTTCCAGGCGCACCGGCCCCAGATACTCGCGCGTCTTGAACGTGGTGTCGCCGCCGGTGTCGTTGATGACGATGAGCTGCTCGTTGCCGATGGGGATTCTCCCCAAAATGTTGACTCCCAAATACGAATCCCCCGTTTGCGCAATGATGCTGTTCGTTATGAAATTCTTGTTGTAGTCGTCCACATCCACGTACATGTAGTTCCAAATGGAGTTGTCGCCATACGCCGACTCTGCCACCAAAGAAGCATGGTATGTGACCGCTGGCACTTGACTGACCGAATCCACCGTCACATTAGCCCATGTGCGCGTGTAAATCGGTTGCTTGTATCCCATCATCCATCCCGCCGTCTTGCTGATGGACTTGATGTTTGCATTGTAATACTCTTTAGAGTGCTGCTTTTTCAGCAGCTCAAATTCGCACTCGGTGATGCAGTGCGCGTAGAATTTGTCGTATTTTCTGACATTGTCAAATGTCACGGTGTACGTCAGGGTTGGGCTGTTGGTCTGGTTCACCACCAAATACGTCTGGGATAGCATGAGTTTTCCGGTTTGCGCGTTGATCGTCATCTGGAAAAATTCCATGCCGTTCATCGTGTTTTGAAACAGGTTGTTCATGCACTGCACGAATTGGGCGCCCGTGTAATTGCCATCGGGAATGACAATGGTGTTTGTCAACACTTGCGACGGCGTGTATGACGCCACGTTGATTCCCGTGATGGTCACCGTGAATTGGTTGTTTTTTGCGAGTTCTGAGAACGCATACCACATGTTCGGGATTTGCAACGACGCGATCTTCATGGACACCACATTTTCCACGGGATACGGCAGCACCCAGGAGGAATTCGTGGCGCTGGAGGAATCGTAACTTGCGCGAAAGAGCGTGTCCATGGACAGCAACCGCTTAATCACCCGGCGCTCAATCGGGTTCAGCACGCCGGTTGGGAACTTGTAATTGTAGGCATTGATGACGGGAGGAATGTTTCGCTTGGCATATGCGCCTCCCTCATTCACCTCCGATTCGCGGTGAAACGCGTCGTAGTTGGACGGCGGAGTGGAATAGTTGATTTGCAGCGTGTCCGGCTGGTGCGGTTTAAAAGGGCGATAGGCGGTTGCTGCTACTGCACCAGCAAATGCAGATGCGTCATGCGGCTTCGTGCGCTCCCCGATTTTTCGCGTGATTATGTCTCGGCACTGCGTGAAGAATCGGGTGTAGTCATGCGGACTGCTGTCACTGTTGCGGTTGATGTCTGCGAGCTGGAACAGCGAATCCGAAATGCGGGAATCCGCTTCGGACATGCTGCATTTTGACGAATCCAGATTGAACAACGCAAATATTTCTTCGTCCGTGTAGTTGCTGGGGTCCAAATCCAAATCCAATTGTTGCCGTTGCGACATTGTGGTCAAATGTGTCAAATGTGTCAAATGTATCAAATGTATCAAATATTCATACTATTAAATGATATTTATATTGGATGGAAAAAACACATTGGTTGATTGGTTGGTGATTGATTGGTTGAGTTGATGAGAGTTGAACCATTTTGGTATTTGCATTTGCAAAATACCAAAACATTGCATCACATTAAGTGGGATGATCATGATATTAATCAATCCACCTCTTCAAAATCGGCCGTGTCAACGGCTGCGGTTGCTGCTGCTGCTGCTGCGGTTGCTGCAAGTGCCGACAGGCCGTGATCCGACCGTTCCGGATGCAGCACCACATTCTCCGCATTGAACAGCTGGTTGCGAATGTCAGCCGCATTGAGCTCTGCCCCGTCGGCCGGCTCGGGATCCACCGCAAAATCGGACCCCTGGGTTTGCGAAACACCCACCAGCTCGCCCTGCTCGTTCAGCGTCTGCGTCAGCTTGTTGCCGCTCTTGGCCGCCAGCGCCTTGTTCTCGTCAATCGCCTTCTGCTTGGCCTCCTTCACGCGCTTGTCAAACTCTGTCTTCGCCTGCTCCTCGTTCTTCTTCTTCTCGCTCATCAGCTGGTTCAGCGTGTCCTCCATGTACTCCACGCGCCCGGTCTTGTAGGCCTCGGGATGGAACGGCACCCACAGCCCCACCGGGCCCACAAACACGTCGTGGTTCGGGTCCACCTCGCGCAGCATCTTGCAGCGCAGCTCGGCCTCCTTCTGCGAGGGAAACACGCCGCGCACTTTGAGGCCGCGCACCGACGTCTGGAACTCGTGCTTGGCGCCGAACTCCTCGTCCAGCCGCTCCTCGTTCAGGTCCAGGAACGACTTGTAGTCATCCACAATGTCGGTCTTTGCGATCAGCTCCCGCTCGGACTCCTTGAACTGCTGGAAGTCCTCGGTCAGCTTGTCAAACTTGACGCCGTACTTGTAGGACACGAAATTCAGGAACTGCAGGAACTTGTCGGTGGATTTGTGGATGTCCCAGTGCTGCACGAACGCTTGGAAGAAGAAGTGCTCGCGCTGCTTGATGATGTGCTCCGGGGAAATGAACGACAGGCATGCGAACTTTTGGCCCGCAATGGGCTTGTCCTCGTCCAGCAGGTCCACGTATTTAGGGTTCACGGTGCCGTCGGACAGCTTCTGCAGCGTCACTCCTCTGATGTTGTCGTCAGTCATTGGTTTGGTTCGTTTATGAATGATGTGTGCAACGTGTTTAATATTTCAGTTTTGATTTTAAGCCATTTTTAAACAAATGTATTAAAATGTGATGCCGATGTTCAAAACATAAACGCAATGAAAATTATTTATTTTTTTCTTATTGCATTATATAATCAACAACAATTCACACAATTCAAATGATCGGCGGTGTTCTGGATTTAGGCGAGTTGGTGAAACGCGCCATTAAATACTTGGTGGAAGGTGCGCTGGTCGCCCTTGCCGCTTACGCCATCCCCCAGCGCAAGCTGAACCTGGATGAGATCGGCCTGATTGCCCTGGTTGCTGCGGCCACCTTTAGCATTTTGGACACCTACGTGCCCACCCTGGCCGTGTCTGCCCGCAGCGGCGCTGGCTTCGGTATCGGTGCCAACCTCGTCGGCTTCCCCGGCAACGTGCTCAAGGTTTAAGACGCATTAAGCGTATTCAACAAATAGAATAAGAGAGAAATTCTCTCAAATAATATTAAATATAATGCAATTTTATAACGAATTGTATTATAATTGATAATGGATTTATCGCACGCGCGCAACAAAGCGCTTGCAGACATTGCGATGGAAAATAGGAAGAATGACATTACTGACAATGAAGTTGCTAATTGCACGAATAGGATTACAAATTGCTATAAACTGCTTGATGAGGTTAAAAACGAGCAAGATTTAGATATAAAAAAAGTTATGCTAACGGAACTTTTTAAGAAAATTCGTGCGTGTGCATATTGTAACTCATTTTCATCCCTTATGCACGATAAAGTGTCATCTTTGATGAAAGATGCTAATGATGCAGTTTATGTGCACAATAAAAATGTGGACTATGCACGTCTTAAAGAAAATGAAGAACAATCCACTGGTGGAACTCGCAGACGAAACAAAAAATCCAAGAACTCTAAGAAGACCAAGAAGTCCCGGAAAACGAAGTCTAGGAGGCACTAAAATGAAATGCACGCATTATATTATACAATACAGTTTATTATACAATGCCGCTAACACACATGCAATGCCGGGACACCAAATGCACACCTGAACGGATTATGAACAAGGAACGCACAAACTACATGCAAACGCTGAAACGCAAGTGTTCGCTGGCGGCGATAAAGAATTATCCATCCAATCAAGCCATTCAGGCTCACTCTGCATGCGCAACGAAGCATTACAATGGGTCGCGTTTAAAACCGATGGACGACATGCAGGCCAAGTGCTCAAAAAAGAATTGCGACCACTTGATTCGGTTTGGGGGGAAAACCCGACGACGACGCGGTAGTGGTCATGGCCATCACACCACCAGCCAGTTCAGTCGCCGCTCTGAACTACCTGATGGAAGAATTAATCGCATGTTTTCTCAACAACGCAAATCAGTTGCTGCACAAAATGAGTTGGATATAGCACAGAAACAATTAGTTGAAGAAATAGCACAAGAAATGGCAGAAAAAATAATAAATAGTAAATGTGAACATCGTTATTTTGTGATGGGCAAATATTTAAGATGGTGGTTTTATCCCAGTTTAACTGACAATTTAACTGAAAAAGAAATACGAGAAATAAACACTATAATACCCGATGAGGGATTTAAAGAATATGGACGCAATCTTGATGTAACACTTAGAAAATTTCTATATTATACTTTGATAATGGCAGTTATAACGTCAATTGTAAGGGACAAGTTCGGCATAAAGGCACGATGAGTCGTGTCTTGGAACCCGTGGGTTTTGTTTTCTAATTTAATTTCTGATTTAAATGGTTGGGATGAATTCCCAGTTCAGTTCCTCGCACATCTTTTTCCAGATTTCGTCCTGTTCAATGCGCTTCTCTCGGTCCTTCAGCATGGGAAAGTAGGACAGAAATTCGCGCTGGTCCAGCAGCTCGCAGAGTTTGTACACCGTGTAGTAATAATTGAGGAAGTTGACGCGGTCCTGCGGGCAGAATTTGGCGTACGGCCCCTGAATTTCCATGAACAGGTTGCACAGCGTTTCCTCCAGTTCGGGCGACATGACGGGCGGTTTGATGCCGAGCTTCTCCTTGATGAACGGGATGTGCTCGTAGTACTTGTTGTACCCCAGCTTCTTCAGAATCTCTTTGGCCTTTTTGTCGGTGAGTTGCGTGTGCAAATCAATTCTCTCCTTTTTGATCTGGTGCTTTATGTTTTCCAGCACGTCGGGCGGGATCTGCGTGGTCTCCTTGGCCTGGAACTGCGCCAGAATCTCCTTGAAGTGGTTGATGCGCTTGTAAGCGTAAAAACACGCCTCCTTGGGCGGTTCTTTGTAGGACGGTTTCTCGTTCTCCACCAGGTAGCTCACGTGGATGGAGCAGTGGTTGCACACCATGATGCCTTCATTTTCCACCGGGATCATTTCGCCGGCGTGGCAGTAACGGCACACGTCGGTCTGAAACACATACTTGCTGATATCAATGTAAGACGGATCCAGATTGGTCAAATACCGCTGCACGTTGTTTTTATTCATGCGCTTCAGCTCGTCTTCTTTGGATGGCTCGCCATTCACGCGAAAAAAATCATTCAGGATTTTGGTCTTGTTGTTCCCGTTGCATATCTGCTGCTTGTTTTCAAAGTAATCAAATATGATTTCGTTATTGTCCAAGTAGTAGTTTTTGCACTCCTGCTGGTGCTCGCGGATGACAGACCGCAGTTCATCAATCCGTTCCTGCAATTCAATCGCATTGATTGGATTATTTGCAAGCAGCTGTTGTTTCAAAATCCGCTTTTCTTTTATCAGTCGGGGAATGGTTTCGGACTTCAGTTTCGCAATTTTGGTTTGATGCTCTCGGTGCTTGCTGTCCAGCGTGACGATGCTCTTTTCATCCAGCACGATTTTCTTATTCGTTTTGTGCTTGAAGGAATTATTGGGTGGGGACATGTTGATGCAAATAAAATCAAAAAGGGTGAGGATCAATAAACACAATGCAACTTATATATTTAATACATTATTTATCGTAATAGTAATCAAATTATTTGGAATTGGGTGAAATTTTTTATCAATATTGTGCATAACACATTGCAACTAAACCAACCACCTACTTCAAAATGACAACAAAAGTTACGGATGTGGCCTATAGCCAATATGGAGGTCGTAAACGCAAGTCTCTCAAACGCAAGTCTCTCAAACGCAAGTCCCGCCGCGGTGGTTTTTCCATGGAGACCGTTGAGTCCTCTCCTCCTCCTGCTCGCTGGGCTGACTTCGGTCGCCGTGTCACTTGAGGCGTATGATAATTTAAAAGTTCGCGTTTATGCGTGTGGGGATGTAAGCGTAAGGTTAATCACATATTATTTATTATTTTATAATAATATTTAGGAAATCACACCGCCGGAATGACAGAGCTTCTGTGCCAATCTGCATTGTCAGAACATGACCTGGCACAAATGTCCTTTTTTTTCAAACATTTAGAACAAAAATGGAGCATAAAAAAACGCAATAATGTGTACATTTTGCACAATGTGGATGGTTCCAAATGCACGTACACCCCCGAATATTTAGAGAAAGCATTGGCGTTGGGCCACAAGGACGCCGCAGAAATGAATGAACTTAAGAGAATGCAGCTGCTCATTTTTTTGCACAATGCACTGGAGGGCGGATGGAAAATTAAGAAACAGTCGGCATCAACTTCAAATTCAAATTCATCTGCATTTGGGTTTGGGTACGTGTTTGTCAAGAAACACAATGGGCAATATAAAATGTATGAAGATGATGAATATTTGACCCATTTCATGAAAAATAACCTTAGTTTGGAGTGACATGACCACGGCACACGTATGAATGTATTAAACTAATCAATGTGCAAATGGCAATGGCAAAATGCGCAATTTAAGTTTAATTCATTTGTTTTCCCGATTTTTTTTTCTTTAGGCATATTATAACCACAACAACAACAAAATGGGAGGAGGATTAATGCAACTTGTCGCCTATGGCGCCCAAGACGTTTACTTGACTGGTAACCCCCAGATTACCTTCTGGAAGGTGTCCTACAAACGCCACACCAACTTTGCCATGGAGTCCATTGAGCAGACTTTTAACGGCCAGGCTGACTTCGGTCGCCGTGTCACTTGCACCATTTCCCGCAACGGTGATTTGGCTTACCGCACCTACCTGCAGGTCACTCTCCCCGAGATCAACCAGCAGATGAAGGGCTCATCTCAGGACGGTGTTTATGCCCGTTGGCTTGACTTCCCCGGTGAGCAGATCGTCTCTCAGGTGGAGGTTGAGATCGGTGGCCAGCGCATTGATCGCCAGTACGGTGATTGGATGCACATCTGGAATCAGCTCACCCTGACCGTGGACCAGCGCAACGGCTACTTTGCCATGATCGGCAACACCACCCAGCTCACTTACATTACCGACCCCTCCTTTAATGATGTTGATGGCCCCTGCCAGGCCACCGCCCCTCGCCAGGTTTGCGCTCCCCGCAACGCCCTCCCCGAGACCACCCTCTATGTTCCCTTCCAGTTCTGGTACTGCCGCAACCCCGGCCTTGCCCTCCCCCTCATCGCCCTCCAGTACCACGAGGTCAAGATCAACCTGGACATCCGTCCCATTGACGAGTGCTTGTGGGCGGTTGGCTCCCTCCAGTGCGCCACTTCCGCCAAGGGCGGCAAGGTCGTCACCGCGTACAACCAGTCCCTCGTTGCCGCCTCCCTCTACGTTGACTACGTCTTCCTGGACACCGACGAGCGCAGGCGCATGGCCCAGAACCCCCACGAGTACCTCATCGAGCAGCTCCAGTTCACCGGTGACGAGTCCGTCGGTTCCTCCTCCAACAAGATCAAGCTCAACTTCAACCACCCCGTGAAGGAGCTCATCTGGATCGTCCAGCCCGACAGCAACGTTGACTACTGCTCCTCCCTGGAGTGCGGTCAGCTGCTCTACAACCTCCTCGGTGCCCAGCCCTTCAACTACACCGATGCCGTGGATGCCCTTCCCAACGCCATCCACGCCTTCGGCGGCAAGGAGGCCACCGCCCTCACCTCCCAGTCCTTCATCAACGACAACATGTTCAACGATGCTGGTGCGGTTGACTTCTCTGGCCCCGGCTGGTGGAACGGCGCCGTTAGCTCCACTGGCAACCCCGTCAACCCCGTTTGGTACTCTGCTTCCAACATGGCCGGCGACGGCGGTCCCAACGCCCCTTACTACTACGGCACTCAGCAGTCCCCCGGCTACCTTGAGAACTCCGGCGTATCCGATGCCGGCGCCTTCGTCCTCGCCGAGACCGCCCTCCTCCTCCACTGCTGGGGCAACAACCCCGTCGTCACCGCCAAGCTCCAGCTCAACGGCCAGGACCGCTTCTCTGAGCGTGAAGGCTCCTACTTCGACACCGTGCAGCCCTACCAGCACCACACCGCCACCCCCAACACCGGTATCAACGTTTACTCGTTTGCCCTGCGCCCCGAAGAGCACCAACCCAGCGGCAGTTGCAACTTCTCTCGCATTGACAACGCTACTCTTCAGCTTGTTCTCTCCAACGCCACTGTTGAGGGTGTCAAGACTGCCAAGGTTCGCGTCTATGCTACCAACTACAACGTTCTCCGTGTCATGAGTGGCATGGGAGGTCTCGCGTACTCCAACTAAACGCATTATGCTCACAGTTTTTTCATGTTATTTATTGGATAATATGAATCATTTTTAAAGGGAGCGTGTAAAATGACTACCCTTTGCACACCATCGGTGGTGTCAACACCGATTCGTGCGAATGCTCTCACATTCACATTCACATTTTTGTCGCAGTTCAGTTTTCAATTTCTCAGTAATTGCAGAATGAATTTTTCCAATCAATTCAAACACGTTGAACTGCGGGTCAAATGGGTTAAACCGAATAAATTCGCAATTTAATTTTTGTTTTACTCTAGTTTCTCTCATTTCATCCTTTGTTTTATTTGATTCACTCATGTGGTGCAATTCGTCGCATTCAACTGCTATTTTGTGATCTATGAAATATAAATCAATTCTATATTTGTCGCATGCGAATTGTCTACAAACATTTTCAGATCGGAATGCAGACAATAGGTTTGTTGTAATATCCAATTCAATGCATGGAAACCATTTTCTTGTAATTTCCATGCCCAACAATTCAGTCATTTTCATTGATTCGCTGCTCCTTGATGCAGATAGTAATTTTTCCAATCCTTTGTGTGATAGATATACGTAATTTTGATGTTTTCTAATATTGTTCGTAGAATCAGAATCGCAAACAATGTAATGTTTTTCGGTGCAGTCATATTTCACAATTGATGCCCTAATATTTGTAATTTTCAAAATGCATCCAATGTCCGATGCTCTATATGATGCATATGGAATGATTTGTTTGAATTCAACATTCAATGTTGGATATTCGGATTTAATCCGCATTGCACATGCATGTTCGTTTTCCATTGCTGAGTATTACATGTGAACCATTTTTAATATGTAAATTCAATTTTATTAAATATTTTGCAAACAATGCGATTTGCAAAATGTGGTTGTGAGAGAATTTGAGTGCAAATACGATTGCTTGAAAGCACTTTCAATGAGCGACAAAACGCTGACAAAGGCGCTCACGAAGGGCATTCAATACAATGGACACATTTTCAAAGAGGCTGGAAGCAAACTAAAAATAGGGGAACCGAATGTTCTCCTAACCCCTCCCTTAAAACATAAAGATTCAAAATAAGGGTGCGACCCCCCCCCCCCAAGGGAAAGGTTCGGACACAACGGCTCGGCACGACGAGCTGTGCCTTGGAAACCGTAGGTTTTCTGATTTTCACGATAATTTGATGACACGTTTTCCCTCGGAAGATCCAGATGATTCAGATGATCCAGACGATGATTCGGCGGGTTTGACTTCTGGTGCAACATCCAGCATTGAAGAAGCTGCAGAGTCAGAAGTAGTGGATGGATGCAATTGCGCTTCAATTAATTCGGCGGCTTTGGCGCCAGTTGCACTGGTTGGCTGTGTTGGTTGCATCATCATTGTGGGTTGCATCATAGGTTGTGGCATCATCATCATGGGTTGCATAGGTTGTGGCATCGGCACCATCATCATTGGCTGCTGTTGTGGCATCTGTGGCATCATCACCATGGGTTGCATTTGCAACGGCGACGTTGGCTCATACATTGGCGTGTAAGCTGGCGACGATGGCGTGTAAGCTGGCGACGATGGCGTGTAAGCTGGCGACGATGGCGTGTAAGCTGGCGACGATGGCGTGTAAGCTGGCGACGATGGTGCATACATCGGTGATGTGGGCAACATCAGCTCTGGAACCGACGCCGCGCCCGCTTCGCTCATGGCTTGTTCGTCCCGAATGTCCTGGACCGCCAGCGCAAAATTGTTGGCATACGGCATGCGTTTCAGCAGGTCAACCACCGCCTCCGCCTTGATCGGCACTCCGTCATTGTAATACAGCATTTGCGCGTTCCAGCCCTCGGGATGCTCCGTCGGGTATTTGCCCCCGTGCTGCTGCACCGACCACATCTGCGTCGGCGCCCCCTTCTCGTCGCGAATCAGCGACTGGTAAATTTCTCCGCCATTGGCCTCAAAATTCACAAAGTGCCAGCCCAGCGACTCGGCTTTTTCTGCCCCTTGTTCCTCTTCTTCCGCGCCTTCGTTAGCCCCTTCCTTGGCAGGGCGTAGCGCGGGGCGGTTGTCCGCCTTGGGCGACACGGGCACGATCGGGATCTTTGCACCCACGGCCGCCTTGTTCTCCCGAATCAGGTTGTCGGCACCTCCCAGGTTCAGCGTCAGAGTGGAAAACGACATGGACGCGATTTGGTCAATGTTGTCCTCCGTCAGCACGCGCATTTGCACGTTCATGGCCTGCAGCTCCTGCATGAGCAGCTTGAACGCGTACGGCACGCGCACCACGCTGAAGCTGCGCCCGAACCGTGTCAGCTTCTCAACATTGAGCGCCTGGTTGTCGGCCGACGTCAGCGTGTCTGCAAACTGGATGGGGCCGTCCGCCATCGGGCTCATGAACAGGTTCTGCGCGGGGTTGTAAATGGCAATCATGCCCGACTTGTTGCACACCGCCATGTAGTACTCGTCGCCGCGCTCCAGCATGGACTGCCGCAAGAAGTACGCCGCCCCGTGCGCAATCACGCCGTCGCGCTCCATTTCACCGATGCGCAGGCCGCCGTCGTTGGCGCGACCCTGCACCGTCTGCCGCGTTAACACAGTGCGCGGTCCGCGCGTCCGGTAATTGATCTTGTCCTTCACCATGTGCTTGAGACGCATGTAATACGTGGGCCCCATGAAAATCTGGCTCTCCATGCGCTCGCCGGTCATGCCGTTATACAGAAACTGGGTGCCGCTGTTGTGGTAGCCCAGCTCGGTCAGCATCTTGCCGAACACCTGGTGCTTGGACCCGTGGTTGACGAACGCGGTGCAGTCGCCGAACCCGCCCTGCAGCACGCACGCCTTCCCCATCAGCGTCTCCACCAGCTGCCCGATCGTCATGCGCGTGGGCAGCGCGTGCGGATTGATGATGAGGTCCGGGCGAATGCCGTCTTCCGCAAACGGCATGTCCTCTTCCGGGATAATCAGCCCCACCGTTCCCTTCTGCCCGGCGCGCGAGCAGAATTTGTCGCCAATGCCCGGCACGCGCTCTTCGCGAATGCGCACCTTCGCCAGCCGCTTGCCCGACGCTTCGTCCGTGATGAACGTGCGATCCACCACACCCAGCTGCCCCTTCTTCGGAAACACGCTGTCGTCTTCCATTTGCGGCTCATCCGCGCTCCCGCCCCCGATCCACTGTTCAGTCACGCGACCGATCACCGCCTTCTTGTCGTCCATTTCCGTATTTTCGTTGATCATGCCGAAGCGGTCCAACGCGCTGTAATCGCCGCCGGGTTTCAGGCCGCGCACGGTCGGTTGCGCCTGCACGTTGCAAATGCGTTTTTCATACGTGCGCTCCTCCTCTTCGCGCGTCTCGTACATGTTGTAATACGTGGTGCGAAACAGGCCGCGTTTGAGCGAGCCCTCGTTGAACAGGATGGAGTCCTCCACGTTGTAGCCGTTGTAGCACATGATGGCCACGATGGCGTTCTCGCCGTAGGGGTGCTGCTCATTGTTGATGTATTTCATGTAGCGGCTTTTTATGAGCGGCACCTGGCCGTAATTCAGCACCACCCCCATCTTGTCAATGCGCGACATGTAATTGGAGGAATAGAGCGACACCGCCTGCTTGCCTTGGCCGCACGAGAAGTTGTTGCGCGCGGACGGGTTGTTCTCCGGAAACA
>Ga0315284_10003510_pt1 | contig 22318 bp, 16 predicted proteins | sample YL17G09_16_MG_FD_203696 | JGI IMG/M metagenome (GOLD analysis project Ga0315284, IMG submission 203696) | Sediment microbial communities from Yellowstone Lake, YNP, Wyoming, USA - YL17G09_16 | ecosystem: Environmental > Aquatic > Freshwater > Lake > Sediment | place: USA: Wyoming | collected... | reverse complement strand
GCCAGGATGCCCGCCGGCCGTCCGGTGGCCATCGTCCACGTCCAGAGCGCTAGCCGCCGTGCTGTTGACGAAGGCCGCCGAGGCTGCCTGGTACCGGCCGCCACCGAACCAGATATCGGCCTTGCCCTTGGCTCCCAACCGTTTCGCGCTGCCCCGCACAATCACGGCGGCGTCTGATTGAGCCCCGGCCACGGCTGATGCGATCAGATCAAGCATGCAACGCTGAACCGTCTCCACGGTTGCCGCCGAAATATCTTCTGCCCCGAGGCGCTGGGTAAACGCTGCCAGTATTTCCGTTGTGTAGTTTCCTGGTTTCTCCACTCGACCTTGGCCCCTTATACCCTCTTCATTCTAGCCGGCGTTGTATCTTCATGCCCCGCTTCTCCAACTCGCGCAGCACGTCGCGATGGGGCACATCGCGCACAGGGGTAAGCACGCCCGTCTTCTGGATCTTTCCGGCCAGGATCAACTGGGCGGCAATGCTGGTGGTATAGCCGACCGCCCGATTCATGGCAAAAAAACCCGTCGTCAGATCCCGGTAATCAATCAGGTCATAGGTGACTCGAAGCGGCTTTTTGTTTTTTAATCCCCAGGTCTCCACGCGGATGACGACCATGTCACGCTCGGTATCGCCGAACTGAAGCCGGGGCGTAAGGTGCTCCACGATAAAGCGGCGCGGAGAGATCTTGGATTCGCCGATCCGAATCGTTGTCTCGTCCAGAAAACCCAATTCGGCCATCACATTCCAAAACTGGTTGTGGCCGGGCCAGCGCATGGCGAACCGGCCCATCTCCTTGAGCTCAGGCCCCAGTCCAAAGAGGTCGATGTAGCGAATGGCATCCCCGTTATAGTAAGCATCCATAACGCCGACTTCCGGCACCTCAATCGTGTGGCCGTTTTCCCTGCGGAAGATCTCCCCGCCGGGAATGGCCACCTCTTTCCCTTCTCTCAAGAAGCGGGCGGGGCGCATGTAAGCCTTGAGAACACCCTCGAAGGTCCACGTGATCTTGTAATGAATCGGATTGTCTCCGGCGCAATCCGGAGCCGGCAGCCCAGCCCCATAAGAACGCATGCCGTGTACTATGTCCAGCTCATCGACAGCCAGTCTGCCCAAGATCAGGTCGATCCCCGGGTCCATACCCATCTCTGGCAGAATGGTCACACCCTTCTCTCTGGCCAGGCCGTCGAGTTCAAGCAGCGTTCCCGTGTAGCTTGAGCTGACATAAGACACTCCAGCGTTGGTTGCTGCTCGGGCAAGCGCCGGCTGAAAATCCGGAGGCAACATGCAGATCAGCACCCGGGGCCGGATCTCCCGGATCAGACGTTCTAAGGCCGGTTGATCGGAGGCATTCAATTGTACCACTCGGACTTTGCTGTAGCCTCTCGCACCGATATAAGTCTTAGCTTTTTCCGCCTCGACGTCCACCGCCACGATTTCGGAGACCGCATGACTGTGCTCGAGATCATGGATGACCGCTTTCCCCTGTAGCCCTACGCCAAATACAAGCGCTTTCATGAGTTGAATTTCCTCCCTTTTTTACCGGGGGATGTTCCTGAGGCGAGGATCGAGCGCATCCCGCAGGCCGTCGCCCAAAAGGTTGATCGAAAGAATGGTCAGCATGATGGCCAGGCCCGGCAGCGTCACCAGCCACCAAGCGTCCGTGATGTACACCCGGCCCTCGGCCAGCATGCGGCCCCACGTGGGCATGGGCGGCGGCACTCCCATCCCCAGAAAGGACAGGCCGCTTTCCCAGATGATGATGTTGGCGACCCGCACCGTGCCGAGCACCAGGACGGGCGAGAGCACGTTGGGGAAGACATGCCGCAGCAGGATCACGCGGTTGCGGGTGCCCGCGCTGTGCGCAGCCAGCACGAACTCCTTTTCCTTGATGCTGAGCACGCTGCCGCGGATGGTGCGGGCGTAGGTCACCCAGTCCGAAAGACCCAACACCAGGATCAGGTTCAAGATGGAGTTGCCCAGCACGGCGATGATGGAGATGGTGAGCAGCATGAAGGGGTAGGCCATGAAGACGTCGGCCACCCGCATGATCACGTTGTCCGCCCGGCCGCCGTAGTAGCCGGAGATGAGTCCCAAGGCGATACCCGACCCGCAGGCGACGAGCACCGAGGCAAAACCGACCATCAGGCTGACCCGGCTGCCATAGAGGATCCGCACCAGCACGTCCCGGCCGAGGTTGTCGGTGCCCAGGGGATAGGCGAGGCTGCCCCCCTCCTGCCAGAACGGCGGCGTCAGCCGGGCAAGCAGATCCTGCGCCAGAGGGTCTTTGATGTAAAAGACCTCGAAGCAAAGGCTGGTGGCCACGATGAGCGCGAACAGGATCCCCCCGGCCACGGCGCCGGGGGACCGGGCGAGTGCCCGCAGGGTTTCTCCCCACAGCCTGAGCGAGGCCCGCAGGTGCCGGAATCTTTCCGAAGATGCGGCCGGCCGGCTCATTTCTGCTCCAGATAGCTGATCTGGGGATCGAGGTAGGGATAGATCAGATCCACCAGCAGATTGACGACTACGAAGATCACCGCCAGAACCAGCACCGTCGCCTGCACGAGCGGGTAATCCCGGCTGAAAATGGCCTGCACCACCAACCGGCCCACACCCGGCCAGGCAAACACCGTTTCGATGATGACAGTGCCGCCGATGAGAAACCCGAACTGCATGCCCGCCACGGTTACAAGCGGGATCAGGGCGTTCTTGAGGGCGTGCTTGCCGATGACAAGCCTTTCCTTCAGCCCCTTAGCCCGCGCTGTGCGCACGTAGTCCTGGCTCAGAACCTCCAGCATCACCGAGCGGGTGAGGCGTGCGAACATAGCCATCAGGCTCAGACCCAGGGCCAGGGACGGCATGACGAGTTGGGCGAGCGTGCCACGACCCGAGGTGGGCAGCCACCCCAACGTGACGGAAAAGAGCAAGACCAGCATGATCCCGAGCCAGAAGTGGGGCATGGAGAGCCCGAAGAGCGCCCCCAGCATCGAGGCCATGTCCCAGAGCGACCCGCGCTTGACCGCCGAGAGAATCCCCAGGGGGATGGAGACGACCAGCGAGATCAGCATGGCGGCGCCGGCGAGCTCCAGGCTCGCTGGCAGCCGTTCCATGATCAGACTGATCGCGGGCACGCGGTGATAGAGAGACACCCCGAGATCGCCCCGCACCGCCCGGCTGGCAAAGTGCCAATACTGGACGTACAGCGGGTCGTTGAACCCCAGCTGCTCCCGCAGGGTCGCGACCTCCGCCATGGAGGCATCGCCCGGCAGCATGAGCATCACCGGGTCCCCCGACAGGTGGATGAAGAAGAAGCTGATGATCGAGATGCCCACGACCACGTAAACCGTGTGCCAGAGCCTCTTTAACAGGTAGCGGCCCATGATGTGATTCCGTTTCTCGAATAGGCACCGAGAGAAATGTTCTCCCTCATGCCAGAGCTTCAGTCACCCATTCCGGAAAAGGGTTCAAGGACCCATGGGCCGTATGGAAGAAGACCGCAAAAGGATGTTCACTTGAACCCTTCAACTTATCGCTGTCCCGCTCCGCGGGAGGGTGGTCATTTGGGCTTGGCCGTGTTCATAATCAGGTAACCATCCCGGAGCCCCTTGTAGTCCACCGCGTTCAAGACCCCATACACCTCGGGAATGACGTAAAGGTAAACCCACGGGGCGTCCTGGTACAGGGTCCGGTCGATCTCATTGTAGACCTTGGCCCGGGCGGTCGGGTCCATGGTGGCCCGCCCCTTGTCCAGGAGTGCGTCGACCTGCTCGTTCTTGTAGTAGTAGTCGCGGCTCTTTGAGTGGAACAGGGAGTACATGTAGCGGTCGGGCTCCGGTGCATCGTCCCAGAAGTAGATGAACATCTGGTGCAGTTTGTTCTTGTACTTGTCCCACATGACGGCGCGTTCGTAAGGTTCGAGCTTCACCTTGATCCCCACCTTGGCGAGGTCGGCCGCGATGACCTCGGCCTGCTCCTGGATCTGGGGCATGTAGGTGCCGAAGGCCAGCCGCGTCTCGAAGCCGTTCGGGTAGCCCGCCTCGGCCAGCAGCTGCTTGGCCTTGACCGGGTCGTAGGCGTAGGGCTTCAGACCGGGGTCGGCGCCGAAGGTCCGGGGGCTGATGGGGCCGGCGCAGAGAATCGCCTTGTCCTTGAAGAGCGCCTTGTTGATCAGCGGGCGGTTGACGGCATAGTTGACCGCCTGCCGCACCTTCACGTCGCTGAAGGGTTTCTCGTAGGTGTTCAGGCCAAGGTAGTTCATGGACCCCATCTGGTCGGTGAGGTAGGCCTTGCCCGAATCCACGATCTTCTGGCGCTGCTGGACGGGCACTCCGCTGATCACGTCCGCCTCGCCGGTCATCAGCGACGCGATGCGGGAAGCCTCCTCGGGCACGCCCTTGAAGACCAGTTTTTTGTAGGCCGGCTTAGGGCCGTAGTACTTGTCATAAGCAGTCAGGAAAATCTCCTGGCCCTTGACCCACTTGTCCAACTTGTAAGGCCCGGATCCCACGGGGTTCAGGTTGTATTCGGCATCCCCCACTTTCTTGACGTACTCGGGCGGGACCACGAACAAGTACTGCGCCAGCATATAAAGGCCTGGTGCGTAGGGCTGCAGCATCGAGATCGTAAAGGTCTGATCATCCAGCACCCTGACCTCTTTGAAGCTGTTGAGCTTGCCCTTGTGCGGGCTCTTGAGCGCGTCGCTCATGATTCGGTCGAAGGAGAATCTCACCGCCTCCGCGTTGATCGGCTCGCCGTTGTGGAAGGTCGCCCCCTTGACCAGGGTGAACTTCCAGGTGAGATCGCCCACTTTTTCCCACTTTTCCACCAAGCCGGGTTTGACCGTCGCGTCCTCCTGGGGCTTGAGAATGGTGTCGTGGATGTTGTAGGCGACACTCATGGTGGTCTGGATCGAGCTCTGCATGATGTCCAGGCCCACCGGTTCAGCCTCCTGCACCACGACCAGAGTGTCCTTGTCCTTGGCCAGGGCCGGCCCGACGGCCAGGACCAGCGCCAGCAAAATTCCCAGAATCGTTGAAACCGTTTTCTTTTTCATACATTTCCTCCTTTGGGTTGCTTGTCGCCGGCCTCCGGCGAAGATTTCCGAAACACCGGAGGCGCGGCATTCCAAGGTTCGCCATCTTCATAGAGATGGCATCTGACCGCATGGTTGTTCTCCACCACCCGCATGATCGGGGCTTGCTCCCGACAGATGGGCTTCACCTCCGTGCAGCGGGGGTGGAAGCGGCACCCCGCCGGAGGGTTCATGGGCGAAGGGACATCGCCCTCGAGGATGATGCGCTTACGGACGCGGCGCGGATCGGGCACGGGCACGGCGGAGAGCAGGGCCCAGGTGTAAGGGTGCAGCGGCTTGGCGTACAGCGCTTTGGTCCCGGCCAGCTCCACGATCTGGCCCAGGTACATCACCCCGACGCGGTGGCTGACGTAGCGGATCACCGCCAAGTCGTGCGAGATGAAGAGGTAGGAGAGATTGAGCTGGCGCTGCAGCCTGACCATCAGATTCAGAACCTGGGCGCGCACCGAGACGTCCAGGGCCGAGACAGGCTCGTCGCCGATCACGAGCCGGGGTCGCAGCACGAGCGCCCGGGCCACACAGATGCGTTGGCGCTGTCCACCGGAGAACTCGTGCGGGAAGCGAGTCATGTGCTCCGGCAACAGGCCCACCATGACGAGAGCCTCCTCCACCCGGGTGCGGCGTTCCGCCCCGCTCAGGTCCTCGTGGTTGAGCAACGGCTCCTCGATGACCCGCTCCACGGTCAGGCGCGGGTTGAGCGAGCCGAACGGGTCCTGGAAGACGATCTGCATGTGGCGCCGCAGGTGGCGCATCCGTTCCGGCGCGAGGGCCAGGATGTTCTCGCCCTGGAACCAGACCTCGCCCGAAGTGGGCTCGATGAGGCGCAGGATGCTGAACCCGGTGGTGGTCTTGCCGCAGCCCGATTCGCCCACCAGCCCCAGGGTTTCGTTTTCCCCGAGGCTGAAGGAGACGTCGTCCACGGCGTGCACCACGGCCGACCTCCGGCCCAGGAATCCCCGCCGCACCGGAAAGTGCTTTACCAGGTTTCGCACCGTGAGCAGCTCAGGCATGGGCCGCCCTCCAGCAGGCCACCCGGTGGCCAGGCCGGGCCTCCTCCAGCGCGGGCGCCTGGGCCCCGCAGATATCGATCGCCTCCGGGCAGCGGGGCTCGAAGTGGCAGCCCGGCGGAAGGGCCACCACGCTGGGCACGACCCCCTTGATTTCGGTCAAGCTCTCGATTTCAAAGGAGGCATCGGCCCGGGGGATGGAGGTCAGCAGCCCGCGGGTGTAGGGGTGCAGCGGGGCGTCGAAGAGATCGAGCGTCGGTGCCTCCTCCATGATCTTGCCCGTGTACATGACGGCCACGCGCCGGGTGATCTCGGCCACCACGCTGAGGTCGTGGGTGATGAGGAGGATGGCGGTGTTGAGCTCCGACTTCAACTCCATCATCAGTTCAAGGATCTGAGCCTGGATGCTGACGTCGAGCGCCGTGGTCGGCTCGTCGGCGAGAAGCAGGACCGGACGGCAGGCAAGCGCCATGGCGATCATGACCCTCTGCCGCATGCCTCCCGAGAGCTGATAAGGGTATTCGCGGACCCGGCGTTCCGGCGCGGGCACACCCACTTTGGCGAGCATCTCAATGGAACGCTCCAGGGCTTCGGACCTCGCGAGGTTGCGGTGGGCTCGGAACGCTTCCATCAGTTGGTCGCCCACCGTGAAGACCGGGTTGAGAGCGGTCATGGGCTCCTGGAAGATCATGCTGATCTGGTTGCCTCGCACCTGCCGAAGAGCATCGGGCGGCAGTTTCAATAGGTCTTGATTGTGAAAGAGGATTTCACCGCCGGCAAAGAAGGCGGGTGGCCTGGGCAGGAGGCCCAGGATGGACAGGGCCATGACCGATTTGCCACATCCGGATTCTCCCACCACTCCCATGACTTCCCCCGGCCCGATGTCCAGGCTCACGCCGTCCACGGCCCGGGAGACGCCAGCGGGAATACGGAAATAGGTCTTGAGATGCCGGATGCTGAGCACAAACGAAACCTTTGAGGTGAAAGATCAGATCCAGGTTCTGTTTAATGTTATTGAAATGGAAGGAAAACATATCAATATATCCTTTATTCGTCAAGTCTTTTCTTGGAGGGCGAAAATCTCAAACAACGAACAGCTACCCCGTTTCTCTTGCTGACACAAAACAATTGACATTACCGGGTAATTCTATCACAGGTTTGGGGTCACGCTTGCATACATGCATTCAAGCAGAGTGATTTCTTCGGAGAAATAATGAAATAGCCTCCTAAGAGAGGAGGCTCGCTGGGTACCGGGAACATCTGGTATCGGAGATCGGAGTCACCCTCGACTAATTCAGGATAGGTTCACCGACACCGGGCTGGAGCTCTGTTTTGTCTCACGTCAAGATCTGACACTGACCCCATGACACTGATCCCACTTCTACAAGCACGCTTGTGGGTCTTCTGATCTGTTTTTCATAGGAGATTGGGCAACCCTGCTATTTCCAAGTGTGGGAAAGTACACGCAGCCAGTTTTTCAATCCTATTTTGGCCAGAGCTTCTTCGTCAAAGCCCCCGTCTCTCAAGGCTGCTACTAGTTTAGGAAGACCGGCGACATCACGGATTTCAGAGGGAATGGTTGTACCATCGAAGTCAGAACCCACGGCGAGATGATCGACGCCAATGCGATCAGCGATGTAACAAAAATGACGCACGAGTTTACTCAGAGGGGTATCAGGATTTTCCTCACCATCCTCTCGTATAAACTTGACACTGAAATTTACTCCCACAAGACCACCGGAGGCTCCGATCGCATCCAGTTGCTTGTCAGTCAAGTTTCTGGGTGACGGGCAGAGGGCATGGACGCATGAATGCGAGGCAACCAAGGGTGCCTCTGACATCCTTTCCACATCCCAAAACCCCTTTTCGTTAAGATGGGAAACATCCAGCAGTAACCCGAGCCGATTGCACGCGCGAACTAGCTCCTTCCCCGCATCGGTCAGACCCGGACCCATGTCTGGGGATCCCGGAAATTCGAAATTAACACCGTGCCCAAAAGCGTTTTTGCGACTCCAGACAATGCCGATGGACCGCAGACCCTCCTCATAAAAGCGGTGAAGAGATTCCAATGGTGGGTCTATGGGCTCAGCACCTTCAAAGTGAATAACCGCAGCGAGCGCATCCTCTTCAAGAGCTGTATGAATCTCCTCTATCGTACGTACTACCCTGAACTGCCTGGACGATTCAGATTCCAGCGCAAAAAAGCTTTCGACTCCCTTCTTTGCCAACTGGTGAGCATACGAAAAATCGACCGGCTCTAAATTACTCACCCGAATCGTGGGGCGCTCTTGGGAAGTACTCGGTGGGGTCTCCTGTCCGTGGTTTTCAGGATGGGGAACAAATATCGAAAAAAAACCACCGCACAGACCGCCCCTCTTTGCCCTGGGCAGGTCTATGTGGCCAGAATCTGTCTCTCGCAGAAAAAACCTTTTATTCTCCCCTGGCACGAACATCATATTGAGGGTATCGTTGTGGCCGTCCAGTATGGGTAATTTGATCATTTCTCTCCCTGACATCTTTCTTTGTAGGATAGCTTAGGCTTACCAACTCCTTTAGGTCCTCACGAAAACTGATTTCTCACGGCTGGCTCTTATAATCGCCTCCATATTATCTTCAGTATCCTGCTCCGTCAAGCCTCTATAAAAGAAGGGGACACTAATTTTTGCAGCACATAGTCTACTTTTTAATCAACTCTTCAATTCTGGTTAAGGTCTTGGCATAGAAATTGCTATCAAATCAGCTGTTGGTATTTATCGGAAGCTGCCACCAAGTGCTTTTGGCCCTCGGTGGTTTGCGTAACAGATGTAACAGATTAGCAGTATTAGTAAAAAAATCAAACAAGGAGGATGAATCATGAAAAAGGTAATGGCAATGGCAGTTCTGTTTCTGTTGGTCGGGGCATCATTGGCTGGGGCACAAGAAACCACACTATTCACAGGAAAACTGCTAAATCCTGACAGGAATGGCCCATATACTGTGACAGTAACCCAGCAGAGGGACACTGAAAATGGTGGCCGAATCTTCGTAACGAAAGTCAGGACAGTCGGTGGAGGATCAGCTCATTTTGACATGACCCTTGATGATGCGGGCAATCCAACATCAATAGATATCTACGGCTATACTCAAACGCCGTTGGAAGAGTCACCGACGCTCAAGTACATTCTCACTTGTTCCGGCGACCAGTTATTACGGATTGCGACGAATCCTGATGATCCAGAGCCATTCCCTCATGCAGAAAACCTGGGAGGTGTTGCCCTCTGCGCATTTAACCCTAACGGAATAGACGGAGCAACAGATGGGATTGCATACTTGCATATGAGGGGAACGTTAAAGAAACTGACAGAAGAACCGAGTGATGTTGAGAAATTTGTGTTTACCGGTACTTTCGGAGGAGCTTTTAACTCAGATGAAAGTAACCTTGTTTTCAAGGGACCTTTTGGAACAGTCCTGAAGCCATCATTACCATAAATGAGACTCCATGGCAGACTTCGCTTCGCCCAAGATTTCGAAGCGAAGTCTGCTGGAGGCGGCGGGAATCGAATAAACGGCCTCAAATCAAAAATAGCAAAGGCTACAATAGGTTAGATTTTTGTGGAAATCCCGCACATAGTGTCTACATAGTGTCTGGGGCCACGAATAATGATCCCTGCCACAACCAAATACCTTATGGTACACTCGCCCTGAATGCTCAATTCTCTTGAGGTCTCGATTCAGCACTTCCACCTACAGGTGTTGACCCGAGTGCGCTCCTTGAAAACGAGGATTACGACTTGAAAGTCAGCATTAACGCTGAGTGACTTTGCGTCCGACTACTTGCGCTCGATATGTTCAGAGTAAACGACCGAATTCCTGTCCCTTGGAGAACGCCTCTTTAAGAAGTTCTACACTCTCCATCGGCGCTGTTCCCAATTGTGCACGAGTCACCAAGATGGAATCAACAATCACAAGGTTCACCTCGGGTGACCAAAGGTGAAAAACGGGAAGAACGCATTCAGGATTTGAGCCGCCTCCGCCCACCGATACCACAATCCCCTTTTTCTTCTTTCTTACCGCACTCTCATAGACCCTTTCGCCTGTAGGCAATACGACGGGCCTTGCAAGACAATAACAGCGATCAATCATTAACTTCATCTGGCTCGACACGGTATTGTAGTAAACCGGCGTCCCCAGGACGAGGCCATCTGCTGTCTCAAATACCTTATAGATTTGTTCCATGTCGTCTTGATAGACACATCCTGAGCCATCCTGAATCTTACACGCTTGACATGCCTGTATTTCTAGGTCGTTCAGATGGATCTTGGCGACCGAGACACCCGACTCCTGACATCCATCCAATATCCTTTGGACTATGGTATCCGTGTTCATCAGCTTCCTTGGACTCGCAACAATACCTACTACCTGCATCTGTTAAGACCTCCAATTGCGCTGTTCTACGAATATCGGCCGAAACCTAAGATTATTTTCTATGCTGATTCTATTCTTTTTCTGAAGATGCGGCACCAGGGGGAATCATAATACTTCAAAAATGTATTATCCGCTGAGGTATCGCGAATAAACAAGGAAGATCTTTCTTGGGTTGGTTCTCCTGTTAGGCTTTCGATAAAAAATCTCTTGCCGGAGAGCGATGGTTTGTTTTAATGGACCCGTTGTCAAGAGAATCGAGCTATGGCAGGATCGAGCCGTCGAGATTTCCTAAAGCTAGTCGGGGTGGCGGGTGCAAGCACCACCATCGGTTGTTCTTCCGAATCTGCCCGGAATCTGATCCCCTACATCATCCCCACCCGAAGACATCATTCTTAGCGAGGCCACAGGGTACGCACGCACCTGCCGAGAGTGTCCTGCTGGATATTGGTCTTGGCACGCTTGGCTGTGACTTTCGATTTGGCATTTCTGGGCATCAAGTTGCTCTTCAAACTGGGAAGGATTATTGTGCCCAGCTCATGAGTAACGATGTTAGGGCCTTCGCGCCAATTTATCCGCCTACGCAGAAGACCACGGGCTTTGCCCGTGGGGCTTCATCAAGAACGAATAATCCTTTTGATGGGCTTTTGCGCGGAACCGCTGGCCCATAAATAAGGTAAAACCAGTGTATTCATCGTATGGAATCCAGGAGAAGATTCCATGAGTTTCGGAATCGTGTTCACCGTCACACCGGCAGTGCCCAGTCCTCCCCTCTGAGAAATTTCCTCCTTGATGCTGATGTCCACGCTCGGTGTCCCATCGATGCGGGCATAGTCACCCATCTCCACGCCGTCCTCTTCGATATTCGGCGAGACGATTCCCACCATCTTGAAAGTCATTATTTCCTCTCCGCGCCGGAGCCCTACGACATTTTGTTTAAATCCACAAACCCTTCCGGGACCAATGGTAATAAAGCTACTTGTTCTTCCTTTCGGGGTAACCATCGGTTCTTTTGTCTGCCTGAGTTCATCGATATGAAGTCCGAGGCAATGGCCAACCATCGCGGTGGTTTCGAGAAGCCCGATATGTCCGATCACTCCATCTTTAACCCCTTGCACAAATTCCTGGGGAGTGAGGCCAGCTCCTATATGCCTCATTTCATCAGGCCCGTAAGGACCGAAATCGACCACACGGCGGGCAAAGACCTTCTCTATTTTCCAGCACGGAACGGAACACACGATGGGAACAATATCCATTATAAAACCGGGATTGATCCCAACGGCGGTGACCCGAACCCGCATCTTCTTCGCCTTCTTATCTATCTCCTTTGCCTTCCTTAGGGTGTCACCGAGAGGGAAAAATAACTCTTGTGCGATGGTGACAATATTCATCTTTCTTTGCAGGATCTTCATGATCTGTGGGTAAGCCTCGTCGATGAAAGCCGTGGTAGCCAGAAGCACAAGATCCGCTTTGACCCGACCCAAGACCCTCTCAGGAGGAAACTGTACCGTGATCCCGAGGCGTTTTCCAAGACCAGCCACCTCTCCGAGGTCGCGGCCTATTTTCGCCTCATCATGGTCTATGGCACCGACCACCTTAACCTCTGGTTTGTTTTGGAGGAGTTTCACCATGTTGCTCCCCATCGCCCCAACACCATACTGGATGACTCTGATTTTCTTTTTCATCTGAGATCTCCTTTAGGAAAGGCAGTTATCCTTTCAGGTTCTTCAACCGAACAGCGGCTGCATATCGATGAGCATCCATTTTTTCAAACGTCGACTGAGTCTCGGCGTATTTGGCCAACATTAAGGAGGCCTTGAGATCCACTTCTTGGTGAGTGATCACCTTCAGAAACATCCCGACCCATAGCCCCCCCGTGTATCGGGCAGCCGCACCCGTCGGGAGTATGTGGTTTGTGCCAGCGATCTTGTCCGCATAAACCTCGGCAGTATTCTGGCCCAGGAAGAGGGACCCGTAATTTCTCAGTAATGGGAGAACCTCTCGCGGCTTCGAGGTGTGGACCTCCAGGTGCTCAGGTGCATACTCATTTGCATATCTGGCTGCATCCTCGATATTCTTGACCACAACCACCACTCCTTTATTTTCCCATGAAGTCCGTGCTACCTCCTGCGTTGTGCGCTCCTTGAGCTGACGTTCGATTTCTTTCAATGTTTCATGAGCGAGGGATTCAGAGGTGGTGATGAAGGCACCCCTGGCATTGGGATCGTGTTCACACTGGGCAAGCAGGTCGGCGGCGATGAAGTCGGCACGGCCCGTTTCATCTGCAATGACAAGACACTCGCTGGGACCCGCGAGGAAATCAATGCCAACGGGTCCAAACACTTGACGCTTGGCTTCCATGACAAATTGATTTCCTGGCCCCACCACCAGATCAACGGGGCGAATGGATTCGGTCCCAAAGGCGAATGCCCCGATCGCCTGCGAACCTCCGAAGCAGTAAATCTCGTCCACTTCCATCTTGTGCATGGTATAAAGAATCCCTGGATTAATCCCTTTGTCTCGTCCTGGCGAACTGCAGGCAATAATTCTTTTCACTCCAGCAACCTTCGCCGGAATCACAGACATCACCGCCGAGGTAAGACAGGGATAACGGCCAGCCGGCACATAGCAACCGCAGGAGGCAACAGGTATGATCCTCTGCCCCATCCTAACCCCGGGCAGCATTTCTTTTTCAAATTCTTTAAAACTGTCTCTTTGTGCCTGAGCAAAAGCGGTGACGCGTTCTATGGCGAAATCAAGTTCCTCTATGATCTCGGGAGGAAGTTGGCTTTTAGCCTTGGCAGCCTCCTTCGGAGTGACCAGGAAAGACTCGGGTTCGTAATTGTCGAATTTCTTTTCATAATATCTTAAGGCACTATCCCCTTCCTTTTTTACCTTTTGCAAAATCGAACTGACTGTCTCCTGCAGTTCTCGGACATCTTCTGCAGTCACCGGTTTTGCTTTCTTGATCTCCTTGTAATACATGGATCGCCCTCCTTTCTATTCTCTGTTAGTAGAATCCCGTAATCTTGGGAATGTACAGGGTGATGACGGGAACGTAGGTGATGAGGAACAAAACGATGATCTCCGCTATCAAGAAGGGAGGAATGGCCTTGCAGAGATCCTCAAACCTTACTTTACCAACGGCACACATGACATAGAGGTTTGTTCCCACCGGGGGTGTAATCAGACCAATGAGGAGATTGACACAAATAATCATACCGAAATGGAGAGGATGAATCCCGAGCTGCATAGCCACTGGATGCAAAAGAGGCGCTGTGATGAGAATGGCAGGAAAGGTATCTACGAACATCCCGATGACTAGGAAGATGATGTTTATCACAAATAGAAAAACATACACACTGGAGGAAATAGATAGAAAAAATTTTACGACCATCTGACCCACATCATTGATCGTGAGAACCCAACTCAGAATATTCGTCATCCCGAGAAGGAGAAGGATGATACTGCTTATCTTTGCCGTGTTAAATAGCATCTCCGGAATATCCCGGAGGCGAACGGTTCTCAAGACGAAGAGGCAGATGAGGATGGCGTAGGCAGATCCCACGGCGGCCGCTTCCGTGGCTGTAAAAATCCCTCCAAGCATCCCCCCAACGATAATAACCGGCATGAGGAGTGCAATGAGGCTGGTTTGGGTAGCCTTGAGGATTTCCCCCCAGGTCATGGCTTCTGTTCTCCTGGGATAGTTCCTCTTCTTGCTTATATAATAAGCTATGACCATGAGACTTAGGCCCACAAGCGTTCCAGGGATGATTCCAGCCACAAAAAGCCCACCAATGGACACACCTGTGGCCAAGGAATAGACGACAAATGTCAGGCTGGGAGGAATAATGGGGCCGATGACTGCCGCTGAGGCGATCACGGCACAACTGAAATCCAGATCATACTTCTTCTCGTTCATGGCAGGGATCAACACAGCGCCAATGCCTGAGGCGTCTGCTGTGGCAGACCCCGTTATGCCCGCGAATATCATGCTCGCGACAATGGCGCTCTGGGCCAGACCACCCGATATTTTTCCCACGAAGATGTCCGCAAATTTCACCAGACGTTCGGTAACCCCTCCTTTAGCCATGATATCCCCAGCCAGGACAAAGAAAGGAATGGCTAAGAGAGGAAAGGAATCTATGCCTCTGAGGACTCTGATAGCCATCAGGTGAAGAGGGATGTCGCCCATCATGAGCACCCCGCCAAAGGAGCACAGACCGATGGAAAAGGCGATGGGGATCCCTGCAAAAAGGGTGATGACAAAGATAACGCCGATCACTGGAAAAAACATGCTCAATGCCTCCTATGATGCAACGTTGGGGGGTTCAGACAAAGCCTTCTGGATCAGCTTTAAGGAGACCAGGATCATGAAAAAGGTGGATACGGGCACTGCTGCATAGACCAGCACCATGGGAATCCTCAGGGCCGCCGACTTGAGATCAAGAAATTGCCTTAAGACCGTTGTGCCCTCAAGGGTGAGGAAAAACAAAAAGATGCTAATCAGGATCTGGGAAATGACAATGATCGAAATCCTGACGGATCTTCGAAATCTTTGGATCAAAAATGTCACCCCCACGTGGGAACCTTCGTAGAAGGCGTAGATGGCAGCAAGCATGCCGGACCAGATCATGAGAAAACGCGATAATTCCTCTGGCCAGACCAACGCCGAGTGCAAAACATATCGGCAAAAAACCTGAAGGACGACGACGAAAAGCATCACCCCTATCATCAAAGAGATAACGATTTTTAGAAAACGATCCACTGAACGAATAACCAAGTTGATGAAACTCATCACAGGACGAACCTCCCCAGGCATTCATGGATAGATCGCATGTCATGGTCGAAGGAAGGGGAGTGATACGACCGAACGACGTGTATCACTCCCCCCTCGTGTATGGGATTCCCCCTTCTTTTGCGTTTTATTTGGCTTCTTTGGCTACTTCATTCTCAATGGCATTCACTGTTTGAACCGCTTGGTTGACCAGATCAGCTCCTATCTTATTTTTGAGCCACTCTATCACGGGTTTTTGGGATTTTTCCTTGAAGATATCCTTGAGCGTCTGCGGTGCCACATAGACCTGCATCCCCTTCTTTTCAAGTTCCTTCGCAATGCTCACCTTATTTCCATAGACGCGATAGGCATATTCAACATCCGCCCCCATCTGACACCCTACCCAGAATATCTTTTTGATCGGCTCAGGAAGGCCTTTATACCATTTGTCGTTCGCATAGTATAGATTGAACGCTAAAACATGTTCGTCCATGGTCAAATACTTCTGAACTTCGTAAAACTTAGAGTCATAGATGAGCCCCGGGGGGTTCTCTTGGCCATCCACCACTCCTTGTTGCATGGCGGAATAGAGTTCACCCCAGCTGATGGGAGTGGGAGAACCTCCCAAGGCCTTTACCAGTTCTATCATGACAGGAACTGCTTGCACCCTGATCTTCAGTCCCTTCATATCATCCAGGGACTTGATCGGCCTTTTGTTATTTGTGAAACAACGGAATCCGTAAGTGGTGGCGGCAAGGATTCTTACGCCAGTCTTATTAGCAAAGCCTTCATTCAGTTTTTGGAAAAAGTCGCTCTTGAAAAATTTCATGACGACATATTCGTTAGAAAACAGATACGGGATGCTGAGAACGAGCATGGGATCGTAAAAGCCGGTGATCGTTTCATCTCCCTGGCAGATCTTGTAAACCCCTGTCTTCACCCCTTCATACAATTCATCCAGCGATCCCAGTTGATTGGCCGGATAAATATCGGTCTTGATCTCACCCCCGCTGGCTCCTTCGCAATAAGCCTTGAAGGCCTCAAAACCCTTTGTGTTGGCTGCATCGGCCAATTCGACACTGCCCACCTTCAAAGCATACTTAGGTTCCGCAGCGAAGGCGCCACTCCAAAGACAAAGACAGACAGTCAGGAAAGAGATGGAACAAAATAGAATAATTTTCCTTGAATTCATAATCTTTCTCCTTTCTAATGACATTTAGAAGTCCTTAGCCCTTGACCGATAACCCACCTCCTACAGGTTCTGATCCGGTGCACCTCCTTTCTTGTGTTTTCTGCCAGAATAAACGTGGTAATACTCCAGTGGTTTCGAACCGATCGGTAGGCCTGCCGAAGAAATTCCCAGCCTTCCAGGAGTGTCATCCTTTGTGCGAGATGTTGATCCACTTTTAAACAATTGTCAAGGGAAAAAAAGGACGATAAAATGCGGCGAAATTCAGAGGATCCGAAGGTGATTACGGGCGATTTACACTCTCAACTTACACAACCTATTCGGGATCGCCAACGCTTCCCTTAGCTGTGACGTTGGAGACGGCAGGTCGAGAGTCTCCTTCTCTCTGACGAATCTCAAAGGCAGATGAAGGTCCCGTTTTCTCCCTCCCAATTTGGAGGAGGACAACAGCAGCAATCACTACAATGCCTCCTAGTATCTGTGAGGGGTACAATACTTCGCCCAAAACAAAGTAGGCCGTAAAACTTGCCACGACGGGTTCCCATGTTGAAGTGATGCTCGCCCTGGTTGCGCGGACCCTTTCTATCCCTTTGAAATAAAAACCAAAAGGGATGAGGGTCGAGAAGATGGCAATAAATAAGAAAGCCATCCAGATCTTGAGAGGATAGCCGCTGGTGATCAGCTTTATCGGTGACACAAAAATCCAATATGAGACCGCACCCAACCCGAATCCGTAAAAGATGAGGGTCCATGGATCGTATCGTTTCAACCCTTTTTCTCCATACAGGGTATAAAAGGTAAAGAGGAGAGAGCAGACAAGCCCGCTGATAATTCCGATCCTGTTCAATCTCAACAGATCGGTACGGTATCCGCCGACGACCAAATAGCATCCCAATAGGGCAAGTAAGAGAGAAAAAATCTTCCACTTTGAGAGAGGTTCTTTCTGAAAAAAGCAAGCATACAACGTGATCCAGATCAGGCCAAGGTATTGGATGAGGATGGCGGGTCCAACATGAATTTTGCTGATCGTAACATAGTTGGCATATTGGAGGGCTCCAACACCTCCGACGCCTAAGACCAGGAAATAGGGGATATCTTTAGAGGCAATGATCAGGTGTTTCGGTGCAAAAAAGAGAAGAACCAGAAAAAGTAAAACTGTGGAGATTGTCAGTCGAACGAGGATAAGTTCAGCAGGAGGAAGGCCAATATTGAATAGAGATTTCGCCACTACGCTAGAGACGCCCCAGAGTGTGGTCCCTGCAAGAATATAAGAATAGCCTGCAAATGAGATTTCCCCGTTCTTCGAGTCGATAAGGTTGCCTCCTCAAGGACTGGCCGACCTGCTGGCCATCATACAACCTCTCACAAAAACAACCTTGTTCCGGCCAAAGCCGAATTAGTACTAATCACTTGGAATATCCCAATTTCTTTCATTGAGTTTAGAGAGCCACGTAATTGAAATAACAAAGAGATGTTTTTTGGCTAGGGTGAATATACAAAGAATGAGGTTTTATGTCAATCAAGAAGCTTGGAAAGATACGGGGGAAGGTTTTAGACCGGTGCTGAAAATAACGATTACGAAATGAATGCTTGAATTATGGACGAATTTGGTTGGCAACGCGTTCAGGAAGAAGCCGAGATCTCTCTTTACAATGTCCGTCTGTCAGATCTCGATTCAGATAATTTACATCCACCAGATCATTTAGGCCACAATACCCTCTTCAATCTCTTGACGTTCATTTTTCCACATCTCTTGGTCATTTCCCGGTTGGCGTGCCCAACGATTTCTTGAACATCATCATACCCGACTCTTTCCACGGCTGCGGTGATCGAGCTGTGCCGAGTTCCCTGGTAAAGGGATATTCTGATTCCCATTTCAGAGGTAATTCTGTTCCAAAGTTTTCGGGCATAGGATTCCGAATAACACCGACCATACTTCTGGAACACAAAGGGAGAAGTAATATGTCTGGGGAACCTTTGGAAAGCGCAATTTTAACGGGGTCAAAAAAGCCCCAAAATTAAAGGGCTTCTTAAGCTTTACTGAAGCTTTGAATACTTAATGAAATGACGAAAATTGTCAGATGCCTTCACGATTTGCAGAGTTGCCAGGACTGCACTCTCATGAAGCCAGTTTAAAATGCTATAAATTTCAAGCGCTTACATGCCTAAAGAGAACTGGCCCCAGAATTGCAGTAGATCCGCCCAAACCGTACGCGCTGATCGAGCAAACAAAAAGAGGAGGTGCTTATGTTTTTATCACGGTCTTGGAAGGGTGCTTATGTGAAACAGTTGATGCTTCCGGTCCTGATCTTGTTGCTGGCCAGCGGTCTTCTCTTGGGATCTGCATCGCGTGGCATGGCGCAAGACCACCAGGACCCCATCCGAGCTGAAATCGATGAAATCAACGCTGCTATTGCGAGAGAAGGGGCAGAATGGGTTGCAGGCGAGACCTCTTTCTTGAGGTTATCCCACGCCGAGAAACAGAGCCGATTGGGGTTCCTTCCTATGGACATCCCGGAGGAGAAGTTCATTGCGCAGTACTTTTCACCTAAGGCGTTGCCTTCTCATCTTGATTGGAGGGACAACTCTGGAAATTACGTGACACCCATTCGAGATCAGAAGAGTTGTGGGAGTTGCTGGGCTTTTGCAACGACCGCGGCTCTTGAATCAGCCACGTTAATCACACTGGGAACGCCCGGTGTCGATATCAATCTCGCTGAACAGATCCTTGTGTCCTGCAGTGGAGCTGGAGATTGTGGAGGAGGCTATCCTAGCTACGCCTCGGATTACTTTCAGAGCACGGGTCTTCCTCTTGAGAGCTGCTATGCCTACACGGGAACGAATGGAAATTGTGGTAATGCCTGTTCGAATTGGCAGTCCTCTACCTATAAAATCGTGGACTGGTGGGGCGTAACAAAATCCGTCGATGCGCTAAAAAATGCTCTTTATACCTATGGACCGCTGGTCACAACGATGGATGTCTATGAAGATTTCTTTAGCTACTCAGCAGGTGTTTATTCCTATGCGTGGGGAAATTATGCGGGTGGACATGCGATTCTCCTTGTTGGCTACGATGACGCTGGCCAGTATTTCATCTGCAAAAACAGCTGGGGGACGTGGTGGGGAGAGTCTGGATATTTCAGAATCGCTTATTCGCAGCTCAATAGTGTTGTGAACTTTGGCGCTTATACGATCGCTTATGATGATGCGATTCCTCCTGACACAGCGGAGACAGTCTCCCAGCCGACGACACTATCGGGTTCCACCTCAGGAACCCCGGGTACCTCCTACACCTACACGACAGGCGGTTCCGCATCGAGCGAAGGGCACGCCGTGCAGTACTATTTTGATTGGGGCGATGGAACCAGTTCTGGATGGCTTGCCATTGGAACGACGAGTGCCCAAAAATCCTGGAGCGCTCCCGGAACCTACGCTGTGCAGGCCAAGGCGAAATGTTCGCTTCATCCCACGGTCGTCTCTACTTCGATTTCTCTGAACGTTGTGATCGGTTGCGCTGCGCCGGGAACCCCTTCGACTCCCTCTCCATCGAATGGCTCGACAGGTGCCTCCATGAGCCTGACGTTAAGCTGGGCAGCTTGTGCGAATACGAACTCCTATGATGTCTACTTCGGAACATCGAGCACCCCACCGTTAGTGGCCAACAAGACAAGCACGAGCTATGCGGTGTCCGGGCTCCTCAGCGGCACAACGTACTATTGGAAGATCGTGGCCAAGAACACCTGCGGAGGAAATACCGCTGGGCCTGTGTGGAGCTTCACGACGGTTGCTGAAACGATTACAACACCGAATGTGCCCAGTGGAGCCGCAACGGGTTCGGCCGGGTCGTGGTATACCTTTCAGACGAGCGGATCGACGTCGAGTTTCGGTCACTCGGTGCAATATCTTTTTGACTGGGGAGATGGAACGACTTCTGGATGGCTCTCCGTGGGCACAAAAAGCGCCTCGAAGTCTTGGGCGTCCCCTGGAACATACACTGTCAAGGCGATGGCAAGATGTTCCACCCACACGTCCACGACATCGCCCTGGTCATCGTCTGCGAGTATGACAATCACTAATCCAAGTTTCACTGCCGTAAAGGTTCTTTCCCCGAACGGAGGAGAAACCATCCCTGGAGGCTCCACTTACACCGTTAGATGGGGAGCCCCTTCAAAGGCAGTGAAATTCAGGTTGTACTATTCAACGAACAATGGCCTCAGTTGGAAAACCGTCACGACAAGTTATGTGACAGGCACAACATACAGTTGGACTGTTCCGACAGTCACCAGTTCGCAAAAGAACTGCCTGATCAAGGTCAACGGGTACACTTCATCCGGTAGCCTGGTCAGTTATGACCGTTCGGATAAGGTATTTAAGTTAGAGGTTGTCATGGTAAGAGCTCACTCAGGGGAGGAACTGCCCTGATTCCTTTGAATTGGGAATCGTTCTGCATAAACAAAAACCCACTTCGTTCAAGAAGTGGGTTTTTGTTTATGATATATGGGGCTTTAGAAAAGATGTGAGAATGCGTGAGCTCTTGGCACGGGGCGAATACTTTAATACACATGCCTGATATCGATCTAACAGAATTCTTCTCACAGGGCCTCCTCCCGGGCGACCGGAGAGGTGTGATCGCTTCTGCGCCTGCTTCGAAAATGAAATACGAGCCATCCCCACAAGAGACTTGCAGCACAGTAAATCGCTAACAGTCGAAGGGCACTTGAATCCCAAATGAGACGTTCAGTCCATGGCCTCAAAACCACTCCCCACTCCAGGGGCATAAACGGCCAGAAGATCCAGGTGGCTTCGGCCGTCCAAACGGCCAGGCTTAAGAAGCAAGCATTCAGTAAGAGAACAGGCCTGGGCCTTTGGCCCTGGTCCGATCTTGGAACCATCCACGGAAGGAACCCCATCACAGACCACCAGCGGAGGAGCCGCCATAAAAAAACCCACGAGAGATTTTTGACCCGGAGGGGAGCTAACTGATCGAGAAGGATCCCATTCAGGAGACCTTGATAGAGCTGTTTTTGAAAAATATCGAAGCGGACATTTTCCACCCAGGCCACCCACGCATGCTCGATCCCCTGAAGGACCTGAACCAGACCGATGCCCAGGAGAAGGATCCATCCCCAGCGCAGGTCCTTGGACGGGGTTAGTTTCAAATACTCGCGGCCGGCAAGGTGATAAAGGATGAGCGGAAACCCCAAGAAGGTGAACCCCTTGAAGAGATGGAAGCTGATTCGACCCCGGACCGAGAATTGTTGATCCACGCAGCTCACCCACAGGAGGGCCACCATGAGCCAGAGGAGAGCGCCCATGATGACGACCGTGCCGGTCTCGCTGATTCTCCCCCGAAAGCTCTTCAATATTTTTCCCACTGAGGAATAATTGAGCCACAACAACCAGATGGAAATCGTAAAGAAGCCCATGAGCCCGCTGACAGATTGCGCCCAATACTGCTCCACGGTGGACTGCACGCTCTTGTGATATTGGTATGGGAGAAAAAAGACAAAGAGTCCCCAAAACACCCATTCTCTCAATAAGGCCTCTTTCTTTCGCCAAGTCAGAAGGGTTGCGCCTATGGCCAAAGCGATCCAGAGACTACTCACACCCCTTATACCTATGGCCTGGAGATGGGACGGCAGCCATCCAAGGGTGTAGGTCACTACGGAGAGCGCCCAAAGGGATAGGGGCAGGATCCATCGGTTTAACTGGATTTGAACCCATTTGAGAATAAGAACGATGAGCCCCCGAGCGGAAAGAATGATACCTGCTCCAAGCAACCACCAGAGAAACTCGAGAGACTCAAAGACCTGGGTAAGAACCACGTCGATTGTCTCTACGAGCCGACGGCCGG